>JGI24703J35330_11748770_pt1 | contig 33200 bp, 26 predicted proteins | sample TergutNt197P1_FD_35330 | JGI IMG/M metagenome (IMG submission 35330)
TTTGGAGTATTATGCAAAGTTGTTCAAGTTAATTTCCCGTAATTGCTGTATGCATTGGCGGCAACTTTGCATAATAGCTTACTTTACATTACCCGTGTTATGTGAAGCTTCACATAATACAGGCAAGACCACCACTTGTAACAACTTAGCGGCATCACTCGTCAACATGGGTAAAAAGGTACTCATGGTTGACCTTGATAGCCAAGCCAACCTCACAATGGGCATGGGTTACGACGACCCCGATAAATTACCCATAAAACTTGCCGACTTATTGCAAGCCGAAATCACCAAACGCACAACCGGGCAGAACGCAGATGTTTTCAACAAAGAGGATTATATCTTAAACGCCCACGGCGTTGACCTCATTCCGTCAAGCCTTGACTTGGCAGGGTTGGAGTTGGTGCTAATGAACACCATCGGGCGTGAAACGGTGTTAAAAAACTTCTTGGAGCAATTTCAAGCCGATTATGATTACATCTTGATTGATTGTCTGCCTTCGCTTGGTATCTTCACCGTGAACGCTCTGACGGCATCTAACGAAATCATAATCCCAGTGCAAGCCCAATTCTTTGGGGCAAAAGGCGTGGAAGCACTCATGCAAAGTGTGTATTCGGTGCAAAGATACTTGAATCCGCAGTTAAAGGTTCTCGGCATACTCATCACCATGATAGATGGTCGAAGCAGGTTTCAAAAAGAAGTTGGCGAGATTGTTCACGAGAGTTTTGCGGAGTACACCACCATCTTCAACACCGAAATTCCATTGTCCGTAGATGTAAGCAGAGGGCAAAGTAAAGGACTGCCGATAGTGACCTTCAAAAACAACCGAGTATCGGAAGCCTACACCGAGTTTGCGAAGGAGGTATTGAGTTATGAACAACAATAATCCTGCGTTCTCATTGAAAAAGCCAACCAATAATGCCTTGTTTATGCCGACCACTACCGCCGTGGCAGGAGATGGAAGCATTGTTAATATCCCCGCACACAAAATAAGGCATTACCGCAACCATAAGTTTACGCTGTACACAGGCGAACGATTCAACGAAATGGTTGAAAGCATCAAGGACTACGGCATTTTATCGCCCTTGATTGTAATACCGCTCTTGCCCGATGAAGTGGACGGTGAATACGAGTATGAGGTGTTCATTGGGCATAATCGCCTTGAATGTGGCAAAGCGGCGGGGCTTACCGAAGTGCCTTGTATCATCAGAGAGGGCATGAACATTGACGAGATTGATATAATCTCTAAAATCAGCAATCTACTACAGCGTGGATTATGCGACTTGCCCCACTCCGAACGAGCCGAAGCCATAGCCACCTATTACAACGAAATCAAGCACCAAGGCAGACGTACAGACTTGATAAAAGAGGTAGAAGCCCTCATAAATGGTCAACCTACCGAAACTGCCGATACCACCGATGCCGAAGCAGACCCCGGAACCCCAGCGGGGAATAAGTCAATCGAAGTTGCAGGGGAAAAGTTCGGTCTTTCCAAAAACTCCGTAGCAAGGTACATTCGCATAACTTTTCTTATCCAAGAGTTCAAGGAAATGGTGGATAGCGAAGAATTGGCTATCCGTGCAGGGGTGTCGCTCTCCTATATCAGCGAAGAACGGCAACAAGTGGTATACGACCAACTTACCCATTTTGGCGGCGGCACTACCATAAGCATGAAGCAAGCCGAAAAGATACGGAAACTAAACGATTCGATTGACCTTGAATCTGACCCCAGCTACGAAGCCTTTTTACATGGTTGTGCGGATATTCTCGTAGGCAAAGTACCCACGGAAACTGAAGCTCCCAAAAGGGTAATCCGCTTCAAATTCGACCACTCGGCTGTATCATCATATTTTAAGGAAGATGATACAGAGGAAACCATGCAAGAAACAGTTTTGGAAGCCTTGCAATTTTACCACAAATTCCGTGACAAATTCCCCACTGATGAAAGCGAAACAGCATGACTGACCCACGAACATAGAAAGACACAGACAACTTAAACCTTGCCTGTGTCTTTTTTGTTGCCCAAGGGTAACGCTGGCGGCTCTTGCGGTCATATAGCTTCATTTATCAGCCAGTACGCACTTAATCTAAGAGAAGGAAGTGATTTTTGAAAGAAATCATTATCAACGGTCGTGCCTATCCCAGCATATGGCGGGACGAGAGCAAACCCAAACAAGAAGCACCAAGCACAAAACATCGTGGGCTTATCTACAAAGACCCCACAGCAAATGCCGCACTAGGCAACATTGAGCGCGAAGAAAAACTAAAAAAGCAACAGGAGCAACAAGCAACCAAACGTAAGCGCAAGAAAAAGCGGAAGAAACCCACCGCCTAGCGCAAACAAGGTCGCTGTTGCTCTTTTTTATTTCATAAAAAGGTGGAATGGATATGTCTAATATTTTCTACAACATAGAGCCAAAGGTTATAAACACCCAATTAGCCGTGTCAATCGGCTTAAATGAAGCCATCGTATTACAACAGCTTCATTACTGGCTTGAAAGAAACAAGACAACAGCGACCAATTTTCAAGATGGCCGTTACTGGACGTATGGAACTATTCAAGAATACCGTGACCGGGATTTTCCGTTTTGGAGTTTCGACACGGTGAAGCGAACCCTTGCCAAGCTGATTAAAATGGGCTTCGTTATCCAAGGAAACTTTAACAAATGGAAATTAGACCAGACAAAATGGTACTCCATTGACTACGCCGCCGTGGAAGAATGGATAACCAAAAACACCCCAAAGCCCGATATTCCCCCATTAGTGCAAAATGCCCCAATGGAACAGGGCAGTCTGCCCCAATGCAATAGGGCAAATTCCGCTAATGCAATAGGGCAAAATCCACCATTGCAACAGAGCATTTTGCCCCAATCCATCGGTGCATCTTGCCCTGCTCCATCGGCGCAAGATGCCCTAATCCAACAGGGCAGTTTGCCCCATGCAATACAAGAGAATAAAAAACAGATTAACAACAAGAGATTAACGAATAAGACTAACACACAAAAAGCGCAACCGCCTACGGCGGGCGAGAGTGTGTCCACCACAACCGCCGTAGACGGTGAAATCATTGAGCCAGTAGAACTACTCTTTGACGTGTTTTGGAAGCTCTATCCCCGCAAGGAATGTAAAGCCGCAGCAAAAAAAGCGTGGTTAAAATTAAAACCAGACCAAGCCCTGTTTAACGTGATTGCCAATGCCTTGGAGTATCGCAGTCAAACACAAGAATGGCTTGCAGAAGGCGGCCGCTATATTCCGCACCCAGCTACATGGTTAAACGGCCGTAGGTGGGAAGATGAGCAAAACCCCATCAATATCAGCCAGTCTGCCGTTATGGAACAAAGATATGGTGATATACGCATTGACGGCAAACCCCTTGACCCCGTGCAAAAAAAGCAATTGGAGTATATCGAAAGACAAATGCGTGAGCGGCAAGGCTCTGGGGAGGTGTGATAACGATGCTCGCAGACAATACCATGCTTAACGTGATGGAACTGCCAACCAATCAACTTGCCGAGGTGAACGATGCCGCCAAGCTGATACATGATGCAAAGGTCGTGGGCGAGTGTTTCCGTGTACGTGTCCTTTTTGACACCGAGCATTTGAAAAGCGATAAGGACTACATCGCCATAATCGAGGACACATGGCTTCGCGCCTTTAAGGACACCGACCCAGAAATATTGGAGCAAGCTGTCCATGAGTTTATCGTGTCCGATAAAAAGGGCTATCTTCTCAAGCCGGGGCAGATTGTGGAATTGCTCGTAAAGGGCGTGAAGTCCATAGAAAGCCGTAGGTATTGGGCAAAAATTGAGCGAATGGAGCGTGAGCGGCTATTCGCTATGTATCAAGACGATGATTGAAGGAGGGAGTTATGGCAGATAACTACTTGAACCGCTTTGAGTTGAGCCAGTATACGCTTTTATCAGCGCAAGTTGCGGAGCTTGACACAAGCATCAAGGAAGCAGAAGATGAACTGGCAGAGGTAAATAAGAGCATGATGTGTATAAGCCCGATTTTAACCGGACTGCCGAGCGGAAATGAAAAACGTGATAAAATTGGCGATTTTGTGATTCGGCTTGAAAAAGACAGAATTAGGCTGAATGAAACCCTTGCCACCCTCGCAGAAGAACGCTATGTAATCACATATCGCCTTCAAAAGATAAGAACTGCCGTAAACGGCATTGCAGACGAGAAACTGCGTGAAATCATAGTGCGGCATTATTTTGAAGGTTGCCCTATAAGTGAAATCGCCAAGGAAAACCATATGACCCTCGACAATATTTACAAAAAGATTTACAAGGTAGTAAAGGTGAATCCGCTTAAACGGTCATAGGATTATAAGTTTATAGTGTTTGGGGTTATAAAATTATAGCGATATTTTATAAGTTTTGCCCAAAACATTATAATTTTTCTCGTTTTAACTGTGCTATACTGTATTGGTGGAGATTTGCACACGAGCCACCATACCTTGCGCGGCAGGGAGTGGTGCTTTTTTATTTCCACCAATACACGAAAGGAGTTGGGGCTATCCGAAAAATCCTATCAATTATAAGACTGGTAAGCACGGTGGCGGGAGTTGTCTATATGGCAGCTTCTTTTTTTGTCTTCCGTGATTACCGCAACGAGCTTTCCGCACTTGGCGGGCGTGTTGAAGATTTGGAACATGACCGCTTGCTTGAAGCCTACAGGCGCGCGGGCTATGAAGTAGATTAAATTGGAAAGGAGATGCGTATGAGTGCCAAGGCGAAACAGTAGCGTAGTTGAACGCAAGCGAACGATTCATGGAGCGACACATTTCCATGAAAATTACCGTGCGGAGTGTGCGGGCTGTCCGTTTGTAGGGGTGAATTTTTCCTGTACCACAAGTGACGGCAAATGCTTGAAAACCCCAACCAAAACGGCGGTAAAGAAAAAGAAGAAGGGTAAGGCGAAAACGCAGGTGTAGGCATGGTCAAAGACTTCGTAACAAAGGAACAGATTGAAAAGGCGCGGTCGGTGGACTTGCTTGATTATCTGCAAAGAACCGAGCCGCACAACCTCACCCGCTCTGCTCCTGATGAATACAGGCTGAAAGACCACGATAGCCTAAAAATCAGTAATGGCAAGTTTCATTGGTTTTCTCGTGGAATCGGCGGGACAAATGCCGTTGACTACCTCGTAAAAGTCCGTGGGGTGGAGTTTCAGGAAGCTGTCCGTGAACTAATTGGCGAAACTTTCTCGTTTTCGTACTCCGCAGACAAACGCGCACCGCCTGTGAAACCCAAGCCCAAAGACGATGGGCGTTTTTTTATGTTGCCCGAAGCGAACGGACATAACAATGACGTAATCAAATATTTGAAAGGGCGTGGTATAGAAGAAAATATCATCATGGACTGCATCAGCAAGGGCATGGTCTACCAAAACAAAAAAGGCAACTGTGTGTTTGTTGGTTTTGACGAACAACGGCAACCCAAGTTTGCCTGTGAGCGCGGTATCGGCTCTACTGATTTGAAAAAAGATGTGGTTGGCTCGAATAAGGCATACAGCTTCTGTTTGCCGTCCGAAAACCCCGATTCCGATAGGCTTTATGTTTTCGAGGGTGTTGCCGATTGTTTGAGCCATGCTTCCATTGCACAAATCGGCGGCATGGATTGGGATGGTTACAGGCTCTCGCTTGGTGGGATTTCGTCATTGGCTCTGCAAACCGTCCTTGAAAACAATCCGCAAATCAAAAATGTGTACCTCGCCTTAGATAACGACAAACCGGGCAAAGATGCCACCGAGCGCATTATAAAAGAAGTGTTGGAAAACGACAGCTACAACCATATCAACCTTTTTGTTGCCCCACCGCCTGTTGGCAAGGATTACAACGACACGCTGATGTTTATGCAGGCACAAATTAAAGAACGAATAACGCAAACCGAAAAAAGCACCGCTCCCGAAGCGCAAATGCCAACAGTGGCTAAAAAGCGTTCCGTAGCGGTGCTTTGATATTACGATTGAGGGGACTGATTGAATGGACAATACAAGACCGCTTACCCTTGACGATATTATCCGCATTGAGCCACGCATAGGCGAGATTCTGCGGAGTATCAACGTGAACCCCCGGAGTCCGAAACGATATGCCGAGTACGGCAATGTCAAACGACAGCTAATGAACTTAGTGGGTTGGAGCGCGAAAAACCAACAACTGTGTTCTTCACACGCCTATGATGTGGTTATAGACGATGTGCTTAAACGGCTCAACCTCGCTTAATCCAAAGTAGGCAAAAAATCTTACGCAAGGGGTGATAAATGAACGAAGTATCAGATGCAATGGTAGAACACGAAAAAGCCGCTGTTAGGGCTGCTTCGCAAGGCGCGTTCAAAATTGCCATGCCTGTTGCCAAACTATCTGCGGGAAGTCTGGCTATGTCGTGTAAGTTGGTGCTGGGCTTAACCAACGGCTTCAAAGACCTTGCCATTGACTGCATCAACACGAAAAGAGCCGCCAAAGGCACGAGCAGTACGAAACATCAACATATTGTCGGCTCCGGGAGCAATTACAAGCACATTGATAAGGCTGCCAAGAAACAAGGGCAATCGCTTGAATCTGTAGATGTGACCGACAAACAAATGCTTGGCTTTGAAACAATAGCCCGCCAATACAAAATTGATTACGGGCTGAAAAAAGACGAAAGCTCTACCCCACCTACATGGCAGGTGTACTTCATGGCAAAAGACCGGGCAACGATGGCAAACGCTTTTAGGGATTTTACCAATCGCCAGTTGTCGGCCAAGAAGGAAACGCCGATGGAGCAATTCAAGCGTATGCTTTCAAGAGTGGGCGACCATGTGAAGCCCGAAAAAATCATGCGACAATCAGGGCATAACCGATGAGCGGTTGGAAATATCTCACCATTTACGCAGGTGTTTTTCTTTTTATATTCGTTGGTGTGTGGGTTGCCAATGAGCAATTTATCGGCGTACCGATTCACAGTGCCGTATTAGCGTTAATTGTCGCAACGCTATTTATGGCTTTCATCGGCTATCAACACCTTAACAAGAAAAACTACCGCCCCGACCGTGAACATGGCTCGGCAAGGTTTGGCACAAAGAAAGATGCCAAGAACTACATTGACCCGAAGCCCGAAAATAACATCATCTTAACCCAAACCGAAAGCCTTACCATGAACTCACGCCCAAAGCCTGTAAAATTCGCACGAAACAAAAACATCTTGATAATCGGCGGCTCTGGTTCAGGCAAGACGAGGTTCTATTTGAAGCCCAACCTTATGAATTGCTGTGAATCAACCGATTTTCCAATGTCATTTTGCATTACGGACCCAAAAGGTTCAATCTTGGAAGAATGTGGCAACTTGCTCCTTGACCGTGGCTATGTAATCAAAGTGGTGAACACAATAGACTTCAAAAAGTCCATGAAATACAACCCATTTGTTTATATTCGTTCGGAGAAAGACATACTCAAATTTGTCACAACCTTAATCCAAAACACCACAGACCCCGACCAAAAAGGCGGCGATGGCTTCTGGACGAAGGCCGAAACGATGCTCTATCAAGCCTTGGTTGGTTACATATGGTACGAGTATGATGTGGAGTATCAGACCATGAACACTCTCGTATCAATGATTAACCAAATGGAGGTGCGCGAAGAAGAAGAAACTTTTATGAACCCAATTGACCATCTCTTTGCCGAGTTGGAAGATAAAGACCCCGAACACTTTGCCGTGCGACAATACAAAAAGTACAAATTGGCGGCGGGAAAAACTGCTAAAAGTATACTAATTTCTTGCGGTGCAAGGCTCGCACCCTTTGATATAAAGGAAGTTAGGGACATGATGAGCCGTGATGATTTGGAGCTTGATAAACTGGGCGGCTACAAGGAAACGAAACTCGTTTACAACAAGCAAGAAGGCAAATACGTTGAAAAGGTGGTGCAAATCAAAAATCCCAAAACAGGCAAGGTCGAAGATAAGGTTATCAAGCGAAAGACTGCATTGTTCGTTATTATTTCAGACACCGACAGCAGTTTCAACTTCGTTGTAAGCCTTATGTACAGCCAACTCTTTAACCTTTTATGCACTATTGCCGACAATGAATTTCGCGGGCGTTTGCCTGTTCATGTAAGGTGCTTGTTAGACGAATTTGCGAACATTGGTTCGATTCCAAGTTTCGACAAGTTGATTGCCACTATCCGCTCTCGTGAGATTTCCGTATCGGTTATTTTGCAAGCAGAATCACAGTTGAAGGCCGCCTACAAGGACAACATGGACACGATTATAGGGAATTGCGACACGCAGTTATTCTTGGGTGGCAAGGAAAAAACGACACTTGAAAGCATATCCAAAATGCTCGGAAAGGAAACCATCGACAGTTATAATACTTCAAAAAGCGGTGGAAGTCAAAAAAGCAACTCAACCTCATATCAAAAAATGGGGCGCGAACTTATGACAATGGACGAAATTGCAACGCTGGACGGCTCTATGTGTATCTTGCAGATACGCGGGGAACGTCCTTTTTTATCGAAGAAATTTGATATTGAGGGACATAAAAACTACAAATATCTGTCCGACTTTGATAATTCTCGTCACCTTGATGTTGAAGCGTTCTTGGAAGAAACCAATAACACCGACATCAGCAAGGCAGAGTTTCAAAAAGATGATTGGACTGTTGTTAATTCCAACATCTTAACAAATCACAGCAAAACCACAAAATAGAAGGAGAGTGTTTAATGATTAAACTCAACAGAGTATTAACTCGAAGCAAGAAAATGATTATGGCCGTATGCGCCGCATTTATTGCGCTTGTAGCAACAGCAACGCCTGTGTATGCGAATACCGACATTGGCGGCATTATTGACAGTGTTATCAGCTTTCTCGCATGGGGTGTAGGCGGTATCGGTGGCTTCCTTGCGATTTTCGGTATCGTAACCCTCGGTATCGGCTTCAGCGGTGACAACGCTTCCGAGAAACAAAAAGGCATTATCGGGCTTGTCGGCGGCATTATCGTAATCGGTGCGGCTATCCTCATCGGCGCAATCGGCCCCTCGCTCATTTCTGCACCGACATTCCCGTAAAGACTTAATCAGTGTGACCGCCGTTTACAAGCCCGCACCTTGGGTTAGTAAACGGCGATGTTTACGCCAAAAGAAAGAGGTGAAGATTTTTGGATTGGCTTTTAAGACCTATTGAACGGTCATTGCGAGAAGCCATTATGAGTATGCTCGGCAGCATATTAGGCAACTTCAACGAAAGTGTGGCGGGTGCGGCTGAAACCATACGGCAAACCCCTATGGAGTTTGATGCAAATGTTTTCAATATGCTCCGTATGCTCTCGGATAACGCCATTATGCCTATTGCCGGGCTTGTTTTGACTGTTCTAATGACATATGAGTTGATTAGTATGCTCATGGCAAAGAACAACATGAGCGATATTGAACCCGCCATGTTCGTAAAATGGGGCATCAAACTCGTACTAGGCATTGCATTTTTAACAAACGCTTTCACGATTGTAAACGGTATCTTTAATATCGGTGCAATCGCAATCACGGCCGCCGCTGGAGGAACAACAGGCGGTATTGGTGCAGACGGAAACTGGCTACTTAACTTCATGCCGTGGCTTGTCGGTGCGATTGGTGCATTGATTACATTCTTTGGCATAGCTGCCCTTGGTATCGGTTTTAGTAGCGATAGCGCATCAGAAAAACAAAAGGGAATCATCGGCATAATCGGTGGAATTATCGTTATTGGCGCAGGTGCTTTAATCCGCACGGTCGGCAATCAACTCACAGGAGGGTCGGGTGGTGGTGGCATGGGGGATTCTGCAATTGATATGACTTTCGGCAGTCCCGCAGTAATGGCAAACATCGAAGCAGGCTTACAACACATGGGCATTGGTGCGTTATTGGGAATGTTCCTCACGCTGTTTTTGATTCAGATTATTCTGCTTATCGTGAGCGCACTCATCACAATAATCATCATACACAGATTTATTGAGATTTATATGTATGTGTCGTTGTCGGCTCTGCCTATGGCTACCTTCGTAAACAGCGAAATGAGCAGTATCGGTAAAAACTATGTAAAAACCATAGCTGCCTATTCATTCCAAGGCTTGCTGATTATCGTTGTTATGAACATCTTTGGCACTTTGGTTGAATCACAGATAACCGCAAGCATAGCGGCGGCGGTTGGTGACGGCTCGGATTCGGGTGGTCTTGGCGGTTCAATGTTTTTATTAGCCGGGTTCTGTGTGTTACTGGCGTTCGCCATAATAAAAACAGGCTCGGTTGCAAAATCAATATTCGGCGTTTCGTGACGACACTACGCTCATGGAAGGAGGAAAAACGTGGACATAGCACAGGAAACACGGCGTAAAAGCTACGAGCAAATTTCCCTTGTCGCAAACATTCGCAAGAAGCTGATACTTGGTGTATTAAGCGAATACGGCGAACTAACGGCACAGGAAATCGCAATAACATTATTCAACCGCGGGCATATCCCCTCCGATGAGCGAAATTTTACCGCACCACGGATTACGGAACTTCGCAAAGACGGCAGGGTTAAGCCTGTTGATAAAAAGCTATGCGTGAAAACAGGCCGCAAGGTTACGGTTTGGGCATTACAAATCAAATGAAAGAGAGGTGCAGAAATATCAGAAGTTTTAACGCTTGGAAGTTTGTTTGACGGAATAGGCGGCTTCCCATACGCCGCCAAATTGGAGGGCATAAAACCCATATGGGCGAGTGAAATTATACCCCATGCCATTTCTGTAACAAAAAAGCACTTCCCCGATATGCTTCACTTGGGGGATTTAACGCAATTACACGGCGGCAAGATACCGCCTGTAGACATAATTACATTCGGAAGCCCATGCCAAGATTTATCTGTGGCGGGCAAACGTGCCGGCCTTTCTGGTGAAAGGTCATCTTTATTTTTGCAAGCAATTCGCATTATACAAGAAATGAGGTGTGCAACTGAAAACCAGTACCCAAAATTCGCCCTCTGGGAAAACGTGCCGGGGGCTTTATCAAGTGGAAAGCCAAGAGGGGTTGATTTTAAGGCTGTCCTTGAAGCGTTCACAAAAACCGAAATTCCAATGCCTGATTCTGAAAAGTGGGCAAATGCCGGAATGGTTGGAGGGGGTGGAGTTAATCTCGCTTGGCGGGTGTGCGATGCCCAGTATTTTGGAGTCCCCCAACGTCGGCGTAGAATCTTCCTTGTGGCAAGTTATGGAGAGCAATGCCCCGCCCAAATACTATTTATCGAAGAAGGCTTGCGAGGGGATAATCCGCAGGGCAGCGAACAGGGGTAAAACTTTACCACGACTGCTTGAAATGGCTCTGCTGTATCGCATTGCCACGGCTGACAATGCCCTCGACCCCACTTATTCCCCACTGGGGAACATGAACGGAAACGATGAAAAGGCAGTATACGGCTTATGCTCTGTTAGCAGTAACAGCATGAAATCAGGCAATCCAAACAGCGGCATATACGAAGCCGACACTATACGCACCCTTGACAGTCAAGGCGGCAACCCCTCCTGCAACCAAGGCGGCATGATTGTTGTTGAAAAAGAAGCTAAGGCAATTCACGAGAGTTTGAGCGGTGATAGCGTGAATATTTCCGACATCGCCTATGCTCTGCGGTCTGGGCGAAAACCGCTGATGTTGGAGGAAGTACGGTGTGAATTTGCGGGCTTTGATGGTTACAACGGTGAGGTAACAGGGAAGCAAACGGCTACACTCGGCGTTAATTGCGGTATGTCAACCGGACGAAACGGTGTGCTTCATACTGCGCTCCACCCCGAAATTGCCCCAACTCTTACGGCTTCGGCTGGCGGCACATCACGACCGGGTGGCGGTCAAGGTAGTGAGCTTGATTATTATATGGCTTATGCCCTGCAAGGCAACATGATTGGTAGAGCCGACCACAACGGACCCCAAGGCGATGGGATAAATAAAAATAACTGCTTCACCCTCAATGCTACAGACCAACACGCTGTAGCATTTTTCAATCACACCCACAATTCAAATATTCCATGCCAAGGCGAAATCGCATCATGTCAAACAGCGCGGCAACATAAGCAAGTGCCGATTGATTTGGTAGTGCAAAAGCATTTTGTTGATACAGGCATGATGAGCATTAAAGAAAGTGAAATCGCCAACACGCAAACTGCCCGACAATGCAAAGGCACAACCGATTATTGCGTTCGTGTTAATGCCGATAAAGGATTTTCCAGATATAACGCAGGAGAGTTCGGCACACTAACGCACAGTGGCGGTGAAATGGGCGGCGGTAGCGAAAGCCTTATCGTGTGGCCGTTTTACATAGTCCGTAGGCTAACCCCAACCGAGTGTGAACGCTTGCAAGGGCTTCCTGATGATTGGACTAAGTTTGGCGCAGACAGCGACAAGCAGATTGCAGATACACCACGCTATCAGATGTTGGGCAACTCCGTAGCGATTCCTGTGGTGCAATTTATACTGCGGAATATCGCCATAAATGAAGCCATAAACAAGGCAAAAAAATTCCGGGAAGGGGTGGTCGTATAGCATATGTAAGCGTTCCCAAGGACTTAAATCGTATAAAGAGCAAATTTGCCCTCGGCATGACTGGCTCTCAAATCGTGCATATTTTGGCGGGAGCAGCCCTTGGTGTGCCATTGTTTTTTCTTACGAGAGGTTCACTCGGTAACGGACCCGCCATGTTGATATTGTTCGTCTGTGTTGCGCCGTTTGCTTTTTTGGCTTTGTACGAAAAGGACGGCCAACCCGCAAGAAAATGGTTATACACGATTCTGCGGCACAAGATTTTCCCGCAACGGCGAATTTACCAAACGCAAAATTTTTATAGCAAGTTAAATTTCCACGCAAAGGAGGTGGCGTTTGACCCGAAGCAAAAAACCAACCCAATCAGTCCAAAAAGAGCGGCTGGCGCGAAATGAAAAGGCGGTCAAGGGCAATAAAAAAGACCTAAAATCCGTCAAGAATACCAATGCACCTAAGAAAAAGGGCATATTCAGTTTGCTGTTTGGCGGCAAAGACTTACCCAAGACTGCACAGGACACCATACCCTACAAGCACATCTACAAAGATGGCATTTGCGCCTTGCCCGATGGGAAGTACAACAAAACAATCACTTTCCAAGATATTAACTACCAACTCGCGCAAACCGAGGACCAGCAGAGGATTTTTGATAGCTATTGCAAATTCCTAAACTACTTCGACCCCTCTGTTGAAGTGCAACTCTCATTTATCAACAAATTCGGCAACAAGCGCGATATTGAAGAATCCATTGACATTCCCAACCGTGAGGACAATTTCAACTCAATCCGTGAGGAATACAGGGAAATGCTTAAAAATCAGCTTGCCAAGGGCAACAATGGGCTTGTTAAGCATAAATACATCACATTCACTATCGAAGCGAAGTCCTTGCGTGAAGCAAAAACACGCTTGGAACGCATGGAAGCTGATGTAATCAACAATTTCAAGATGATGGGTGTACGCTCATGGTCGTTAAACGGCAAAGAGCGTGTGCAATTGCTACATAGCCAGTTGCACCCTGACGGCAAGGAAAAGGTCATGTTCGATTGGAACGGCCTTGCCAAGACTGGCATGAGTACCAAAGACATAATCAGCCCCTCGTCCTTTGAATTTAAGGGTACGAGGGATTTTAAGATGGGTGCTACTTTCGGTTCGGTGCGGTATTTGCAGATTATCGCCACGGAATTGCCGGACGATTTGCTTAACCAGTTTCTTAACATGGAAAGTGCGTTGACCGTCACTATACACATGAAAACCATTGAGCAGGGTGTGGCGGTTAAAATCATTAAACGCAAGCTGTCTGATATTGATTCCATGAAAATTACCGAGCAGAAAAAAGCGGTAAAAAATGGTTACGATATGGACATCATTCCAAGCGATTTACTTACTTACGGCGAAGATGCGAAAAATCTACTCCGTGAATTGCAATCAAGGAATGAGCGAATGTTCCTCGTCACCGTGCTTGTAATGAACATGGCGAACACCCGCACGAAGCTGAACAACGAAATAATTACTGCAAGTGGGATAGCCCAAAAAGAAAACTGTGCATTGAAACCCTTGGACTTCCAACAGGAGCAGGGCATGGTATCAAGCCTTGCCATAGGCAAGAACGAAATTGAGATAGAGCGAACACTCACAACCTCATCAACGGCTATTTTCGTGCCGTTTACCACTTCGGAGCTTTTTGAAGATGGGCAGACCATGTATTACGGTCTTAACGCTCTATCCAACAACCTGATTATGTGCAACCGCAAAAATTTGGTGAACCCAAACGGCCTCATACTCGGATTGCCGGGGACTGGTAAATCCTTTACCGCCAAGCGTGAAATCACCAACACTTTCTTGGTAACTGACGATGATATTATTATCCTCGACCCCGAAGGTGAATATTATCCGCTTGTTAGGCGGCTTGAGGGGCAAGTAATTAACCTCTCGCAAAACAGCGATGATTTTATCAATCCGCTCGACATTCACAAGGACTACGGCGATGGTGAGGACCCTATCGCATTGAAATCTAACTTTATTTTGAGCCTTTGTGAATTGGTTGTTGGCAACAAAGACGGCGGCTTGCAACCAGAGGAAAAATCCATCATTGACCGCTGTGTTCGTAAGATGTACAGCATCTACTTCCAAGACCCGAAGCCTGAAAATATGCCAATCCTCGAAGATTTGTATAATCTGCTTTTGGAAGAAGCCAATAAAGGCAAGGAAGCCGCCAATTATATAGCAAGTGCCTTGGAGTTATATGTAACAGGCTCGTTGAACGTGTTTAACAACCGCACCAACGTAAACCTCAACAATCGGCTCGTTTGCTTCAACATACGAGAATTGCAAAGCCATCTAAAAGCAATCGGTATGCTTATTTTACAAGATGCCGTTTGGGGGCGTGTTTCCTACAACCGAGAGTTAAAGAAAAAGACATTTTTCTATGTAGACGAATTTCACTTACTCTTGAAAGATGAGCAGACCGCAAGCTACTCCGTGGGCATTTGGAAGCGTTTTAGAAAATGGGGTGGAGTGCCAACTGGCATAACTCAAAATGTTAAGGATTTGCTTTCTTCTCGTGAAGTTGAAAATATTTTTGAAAACACTCCGTTCATAATCATGCTCGGCCAAGCCGCAGGTGATAGAGCGGTGCTTGCAAAATCCCTTGGCATATCGCCGGAGCAGTTATCTTTTGTAACTCAATCCGGTGCAGGCGAAGGGCTTTTATTTTTCGGACACACAATTATTCCATTCTTTGACCGCTTTCCGACTGATACGGAGCTATATAAGCTGATGACCACTCGCATTGACGAGGTATCATAGGGGGTGAAAAATGGCTCTAAAAGGCGGTGTTTCGGACAAAACGAAATCGTACAGCGAAAAACGGAGGGGCGGCAGGAATAGAACTGCTGCCCCTGTTAATGAGGAAAAGTTGGTTGATAAACCCTTAACTGGTGAGGGTGCTGATGGCGAAGCCGCAAAAACTGGTGCTGACAGAAACAAGCCAGCAACCGACACCAAAAAATCAACCGACCACAATCTTAGGCAAGAGAAAGGGGCTGAATTACAACAAGAAGCAGGTGCTGACCTAACTACAAAGAACCGATTGCAAGAAAAACCGGGAATTGGTGAAACGGTCGGCAACCTACCCATTTATGGCAATGGCATCAAAGACCAGAAGAAATACCGTAAACACGCAGCGAAAGTTAAGGAGTATGCACAACCCTACGTTAGTCCTCTCGTTGACGAACCTACCTCGGCAGAGAAAACCGAACCTGATAAGGTAGAGGACGTATTGGTTGAGGTTGACGGTGGCGGTGCAGGGCGCTTGGTTGATGAAACCGACAAAACGAAACCGCATGAAAAGAAGCTAACAGAAAAGTCCTCCAAATTGGAGCATAAGGAAAGTGTGCCGACCTTAAAATCTTCTGCCGACACGCAAAAACTCAAAACCGAACCAAAGAAAACCCTTAAAGACGAGGGTTCACGATATAGCAAGGTTAAAGAGGACATCGCAGAAGCACCCGTAACAGTTGATAAACCTCCAAGGGCTGACAGCACTCCACGAAAAGGCACTACCCCAACAGAGAGTAAGTTAAAGCCTGATAATTCCAAGCTAACCGCCAGCAAAGACAGCAAACTGGAAACGGAATCCCCAAGCAAGCTGACCGATGATACACATGATTCGCCACTACAATCAACCGCAAGCGTGGATAAAGTTATTGATAGCATGGAAAGTCCCGCCACAAGCCCCACCGAGAAAACCCAAAAGGACACCAACCGCAAAAAACAATATGGTGAAGCTCATGGGCAGGACGGCAAGCCGCCGAGGTTTATCAATACCTCAAAATCCCCAAAATCAGTAGCCTATCAACACAAACTCCACGACCAAGCCGACAAGTTGACTGAAAAAGGCTCAAAACTGCGTGAACGGCAAGCAGCCAATATCGAAACCATGCCGACTAAAACTGTTACCACCACGGAGCGAGTTTATGATGAAGCTACTGGCAAGGTATCGAAGCTCAAAAATATCGAGAAGCGCACTTTGCACCAAAACGAAACCCGATGGAACAATCCGAAATTCACCGACAGGCTGAAAAATGCCGAGGGTGCAAAGGAAAAAGGTAAGGTTATTGCAGAAGCCGTTGGCAAAAAAGGTGCAGTCCTTGGAACGGCCGCCGCCGTTGGTGGAACCCCTGCCGTGGCGGGCGCGTTGGTTGCCAAGCCCGCAGTTGAGTATGGCTCAAAACTACTCGTAACCGCTGCCCATAGGCAAGTCCGAAAGGACATACGCCAAAATGGTGACAACGAAGTGTTAAAAGCCGCTCATTGGGCAGAGCAAAAGGGCGAAAGAGCCTTGGGGCAAGGCATTAGAAAGCTAAATCCCATGTCAATTCGGCGTTATGTGAAAAATGCACCATATCGGCGTGAATCCAAGCTGCGAGTTAAGGAACTCAAAAACGATAAGAAACTTGGGCTTTTGCGCGTGAAGCAGGACAAGGCAACAGGCATAAATCACATGACAGGCAAAAAAAGTAATCCAATCGCTCGTGCATGGCAAAAACGCCAAATCAAGAAAAACTACCAACGAGCAATGATGGCCGTCAATGGAAAAGGCGGCGGCGGTACACTCTCGGCAATGGCGCGGGAAGTGGCACGAGGAAATCCCAAGGCAATTCTAACCTTGGCCGCAAAGAAAATCGCCATTATAGCCGCAAAACTCGTATTCAAGAAGGTAGCAGTTTTAGCGGCGAAAGTTGCGGCCAAAATTTTACTCAACCCGATATTTTGGAAGGTAATGGCGGTCGTTCTCATCTTTGTAGTAATTCTATTATCCGTCCAAGCCTGTGTTGCGATATTTAGCCCCGGTGCGGCGGGTTTTGGCGTGGTGAGTGACGAGGATAAAGAGTTTAGCACTCGAATTTACAGCGAATGGGAAACGGATATGGCGGTCTTTGTTCGTGACTTAAATATCACAGACGAATTTCCACCACCCGCACATATTACAAGCCAACCGGGGGTAAACGGTGTTGTTGTTTATCCTGCATACCCCTACACCCCACCGCCGCCGTTTTACGAGTATCGCTTTGAAATCGGCATGATAAGCCATGACCCGATGGAGTTAATCAGCTACTTAACGGCGCGGCATGGTGAACGCTTTGACGAGGATTCGGCAAATCCGATGACACGAAACACCCTCGAAGCTATCTTGCTTGAAATTTTCGAGGAACAGTACGGCATACCGCCGGGCGAATTTGACGATTTAATCCAAACCGAAGAAGAAACCCGATTCCGCAGAGAACGCCGATGGGAGCAAACAGGAACACAGCCCGTAATAATAGGTACTGCTCCTGACGGTTCGCCAATATGGGGAACAGCGCCGATTTATGGCTATGTATATCACGACATATATTATCAGTTCTGGATTTTAACCGTTACCCTCGAACCACGGAGTCTTTCTGATGTACTGCGAAACCGCATGACAGAAGATGAGGAAATACACTTTGATGTGCTTAACCTTACAGGCAACGGCCGCCAAGTTGTGGGCAATCCCTTTGATTTTAACTGGTTGCCATTCATCACAAGCCATTACGGTTATCGTGTTCACCCAATATCCAACACAAAGCAAATGCACATGGGCATAGATATTGGCCTACCACTGGGAACGCCGATTTTTGCAACACACACAGGCACGATTACCCAAGTGCAGTTTTCCGACACAGGATATGGCAACATGATTAGGCTGCGTGGCGAGGGTGCAGATGAAATTATTTACGAAATCCTCTTTGCTCATCTGCATGAAATCCATGTAACTCAAGGGCAAGATGTCGAGCAAGGTGATTTAATTGCCACGGTAGGCACAAGCGGCGATTCGACCGGACCCCACTTGCATTTGGAAGTATACAGACCTGCACAGACGGCGATTATCAACGGCTCGAACGTGAACCTTACCGCCATGCGATTGAACCCTATTTTTGCAGTAATCACATGGACGGACGAACAGGGGAACGAGATTTTTCGCCCTGAACCGGGTGCAGGTGGACTATGGCAACCAAACCCGCCGTTTATCCCTGCAATACCTCCGCAAGCAATGAGTGACGAGCGTTTTGTGGCAATTCTAACCGAAGCAAGCCGTCATTTGGGCGCGAGGTATGTTTGGGGAGGTCAAGGACCCAGTACATTTGACTGTAGTGGTTTCATTCATTGGGTATTTACTAACGCAGGTATCGGCTGGACACATGGGCGTACTACCGCACAAGGCTATTTTAATATGTCTACGCCTGTTTCTGCCGAAAACGCCCGGTCGGGCGATTTGGTGTTCTTCCACGGTACACATAGCGGAGCGTTCATAACCCATGTTGGTATCTACATCGGCAACGGGCAAATGATTCACACAGGGGGCAACCCCGCAGGAGTAGAGTTCGTGAACATCAATTCCCCATTTTGGCAAAGGCATTTCCACGCTTTTGGGCGTGTATGACTTTATCCCCAGTGGGGTACAAGAAAAAGAAAGGCAGGTGATAAATGAATACCGATAATTCCGAAACAAGGGGTATTGAATCAACCGCACCGCTAACACAGCCGAAGCGTTCATACTCGCCACGAAAAACCAACCAGCCTACGATTGCTTCTCTAAATGAACAAATCCAACGGAAGAAAGCCCAGCAAGAAGCATTACAGGGCGAAATTGACGATTTGACAATGAAGCGCAACACGCTGTTCGTGGCTGAATCGGAACTGCTTGGGCTGATGGATGTACTGGCAGACCCCGAACGAGCCGCTTGGCTTGCGAAAAAGGTTGACGAATCAAACAGGCAACGAAATTAAAACTGGAAGGAGTGTTTACTCTGATTTATGTAAGCAAAGACAATTCATGCAGTAGGCGTATTTTTAAGGGTGTCATGGTTTTAGCCGTGGCACTTTTGATTTTACTAACGCTTACCGCTCCTGTGCTTGCGCAGGAAAGGCAAGACCACAATGAAAACTTGCGGATTAGTGCTTCGTGGGGCGGCGGCGATATTCTCAACTTGGATATTTTCGACCTCGACACAGGCGAACGCCAACAAGTGGCTATTCGGTTGAGTGATTTTATTGGTGAGGGCGATAACGTGCCGTATATTCTGCTCCAAGCAATGGACTTGATGGGCGAACGGCAAAGCGGCGTTATTCAAATTGAAAACCCTCTTTTTGACCCAAGCCTTGTTATGAGTGGGGCAACGGTCGGCAACTCAGGTTCGTCCGTGGGCGTTAATGATTTGCCCGACAATCTGCAAAACATCGTAAATGAAGCGAACCAACCCACCACAACACCGCCGCCGACCTTAACGCCGGACGGCACTGGCACCGTTGTTGATAACATTATGACGGTGAACAATATAGAGTTTTTCACAGTTACCACCGACAACGGCAGCGATTTTTTCCTTGTGGTGGATAGGCAAAGAACCAGTAATAACGTGTATCTGCTAAACACGGTAACGGAAGCTGATTTAATGGCACTTGCTGATGCAAGGGGCGAAACGCTCCCGCCGAGCAATTCCAATATGCCCTCGGCACAACCGCCTGTTACGCCTGAACCGCCGTCTGCTCCAACATTGGAGGAAATTTTAGCGGCTATACAGGAAGCCAACGAACAAAACCAAGCAGAACAACCACCCGCACAAGTACCGCAACAAAGCTCAAACAGCGGCATAATGGTGTTAATCCTCATTGTCCTTGTTCTTGGCGGTGCTGGTTTCGCCACTTATAAATTCTTATGGCCAATGCTTCAAAGAATGGGGCAAGGCGGCAATCAAGATGATGAAATCGAACCCGAAGAATACTTTGGGGACGATGAAGGGGGCGTATACGGCGATGATGCTGATGCCATAGAGGTAGACCAGCATGAGGTCTTTAACCCCGAAAACATAAAGGTTGACGATTTTGCGGGTGAAGATTCTGAAAGGCAAGGCGGTGATGACGATGAGGAATAAACGCCGACCCAAAATTCTTGCGGTTGTTATCTTATCCGTTGTTCTATTGCTTGTCGGTGTTTCTCCTGTATTGGCAAACAGCGAAGATGAGGGCATTGATGCAATCGCTATAACCGTTATCATACCCCCTGTCCCCGAACGCCCAACACCAACACAGACACCACAACCAACTCCGCGCATTTTTCCTATCAATGTTGCCGAGGGCTACAATTACGAAGGTGTGCGTGAATTAGTGCGGATTTATGAACTGTTGCCGGGCGAAAGTCCTAACTGGATAAACACTGACAGCTTCACGAGAAACGGCTACTATTATCAGATTGCCGAAATTATACGGCGTGTTGATGTAGGCCATACTGTCCGTGAACACACAGAAATTGTTGAAATCCCCTCCGCAACAAACAACTTAGCGGCGGTAATCGCAGGGCTTGACCCGACAATGGAGTTTGTTGACGAAGATGGTTATGTTGGTATACTCCATCTTGATATACGCTCCATCGAAATGACCCAAGACGGCACACGTTCCACAAGCCGACAAGTTAGTCAAACAAGGGAGTTTCCGCATTTATCAAACCCCGATATGGCATTGATACCGCTAACCATAAATGTAAGCGGCCGCACATATACCTTGGCTGATGTGAATTGGCGCACAAACACGGCAAATCCCATTGACTTCAACAGCGTAGCACAGACTTTTACGGCATTTGCTACATACACCAGAACCGCCACAAGCACGGTTTCAACCGGGTACACAACGGTTGCGGAATATAGCGGTGTGCTTACTCGTGTGTCTACTGGTGATGTGCGTTTCGTAGCAACATTTATCGGAACGCCGATTATAAGCCCTGTTATCAATCGGCCTACTACGCCAAGCCCCGAACCGAAGCCCACGCCTTGCGAGGAAGTACAAAACGGCGATAACAATGGTTACGTTGGAATCGAAAAGCCTATTGGCGATATTTCAGAAATTTGCAACGGCAACGGTTACAACTCCGAGCCTACGGATTCGGAAGCACCTACACAGGAAGAACCAGCACAAGAGCCTATTGATGATGAGCATAACAGCGATATTCCGCTTTTGCCCATCGCTTTGGCTCTTTTAGCTTTGGGCGTTATCGCTGGCTTGACTGCGATGATGTTCAAATTCAAACGAAAAGCAGACACCTTGGAGAACAAGCAACACAGCGATTCAGCAAAAGCCTTAAAATCCCGCATGACTTCGATTATTGAGCAAGACAGAAGCAAACTTGCCAACCATGAAAATGATGAGGGCTTTACAGACTTCGAGGACGTAGAGCCTTCTGATGCTGACTTTGGGGAACTTATCAATCACAAGGACGGTGACAAAGATGATTAGAAAGGCGTTTATTGTGGGCTTGGTGGTTAGTGCGTTATTTGCACTAACCACGCCCATCACAGTATTGGCGAACAGACCACCGCCGTATGCCTTTGGCGGCGGCGAACGAGCGGTGCATATCAATAATAACGCCGCAACACCAACAAATACTCAGTCTACGCACATCAATACCGTGTCGCACGGCTACGAATACGGTGCGCATCTTGGGGTGCTGACCGTTGAACGGCTCGGCAGAACCGTCAATGTGTACGGCGGTGCAACAATGGAAGCGATGGACTACGGAGCCGGCCATTTTTCGTTTACTGGCTTAAATTACGGCAACGTCGGCTTGATTGGGCATAACCGAGGTGCCAGAAATGGCTTTTTTAGTTTTGTGCGATTGCTACAAGACGGCGATATTATTCACCTTGATATGGGTGGCGTTGTCCGTACTTACGAAGTGTTTATGCGAACCACCGTTTATGACAATGATTTTTCGCCCCTACAGCAGTTTGGCGATAACCGTCTTACGCTCGTGACTTGCGTGGAATATGTGCGTAATCAAAGGCGAATTGTGGTCGCAAGAGAAATTTGAGGGAGGTGCAATTTTGGATTATTCCGAAAAACAGAAACGGCAAAACAAAATAACCATGCGCGAGTGCATTGATGGCCTTGGGACATACGCCGCATTGAAGGCAATCGAAAACAGCTTTACGCAAGTGATTGACAAAGTGCGCGACTTAATAAATGACCTTGTTCCGTATTGGCAGCTTGATGTAGGCGATGACGCAAAATCCCTTGATGAGTTTGTGTTGGAGTATACTGACAAAGTTGAGGGGGCGGTTAGAAATGGATGGATTGATGACGATGAATTTTCTGTTTGCTACAATTCGCTTACCGGGTTATCTCAGCACGGCGAGGATTTGGTAGGAAGCCAAGGCAGCGATGCAATGGGGGAAATTCTTAGAGTAGCTGACTTGCTCAAGGAAGTTGGTGAGCATTTTGGCTATCATCAAGAAATGACCTTTGCCGATGGCTCTGCAAGGTGGCTTACAAATTCAGTCAAGGGTATGCTGAGCAATTATGATTTGCCCGGCAATGCTGTGGAGGGTGTGGTCAATGCGAATTACACCATCAGGCAGGCGGTTTTGTACGATAGCGATACAGGCTTCGCTTTCGCCCACAATCCCGATGCGGCTTCTCCCTATGTCACATGGGCAATGAACCTAACCGACAAAGACGAGTTGAATTTTGAAATCGGCAGTTATTTTCAAACCGAAGAACAGGCACTCGTTGATTATATCGCTCGTACCGAACGCTATGCAGAGCGGTACAACTTAAAAGAGGTACCCATACCATCACAAGCCCAAGAGGAAGAAGTGTGGCGCACCTACAAGGCTGAAATTGATATGCCTGACATGGAATACCCTCATCTTGAAGTTTTCGGTGCTGACGATGATGTTGATGCCGTAAGGCAAGCGAACGAGCTTTGCAATGAGCGCGAGGGTTTAACGCTACTCGAAGTCCACGAATTGGACGAAAACTACGACAGCATACGAGAGATTGACTTGCGTTTCTTTGACCCCGAAGCTCGGCGTTTTATGGACGTTGACATCATTGACTTCCTTGGAAAAATTGCTGACAAAACGATTCAGCATTACCCGCAGGACTTTAAGGTAGACATTGAGCAACTTTGGAAACAAGCCCTCAAAGAAAATCCCTCCGCAGAGCGGCTTATGTGGCATTGTTCGTCATATGGTACACACATCTTGGACGAAGATGAGGTTTTCATTAAAGGTACGGGCGCATATGGTTATTGGTGTGATTATCGCCCGAACGAACCAAGCATGGTCGGTTATGTAATAGAAGTTACCGGGCATAAAGACGAAACGGTTGTCGGCAATGTGTTTGATGTGGGTAATTACGCTTCACACGCCCAGTATGTGCGAGAAAATTCACTTGTGATGGATTCCGTTTCGCTGACCTACGCCGACACATGGGGCATAAACGCAGGCAAGACCGTAACCGTGCCACGCTACGAGTACGACAAAGACCGCCACAGGCTGATGAGCGAAAGCGGCGATGTTGTGAAAATCAAATATCACGCTTCCGAGTCCGTGCAAACAATGGCAGACCGCTTGCAAAGAGAAAAAGCCAATCACATGGCTATGCCTGTTGGTGACACAAACGAGCATTTACAAAAAGTAGCTGAAAATTTGGCTACATTGCGCGGGGAAGTTGAGCAGGACGAAGATGGCATTGCTCGTGATGTGGCACAGCCGCCACCGTCAAAAGAAGTCATGCCCGACCCATCTAACGCCCCAACGCAATCCGAGGGCGCAAAACAAGCTGAAAAAACAGACACCAAAACCGAAGCACCCGAAAAAAAGAAAAAACCAAAACGTGACAGCAGGTAATCAATCCTGTACCCCACTGGGGTACTTGTACAAAAAAATTAGAAAAAGGAGTTGTTTAATGACAGCAACAAAATTCATGAGTAAGTTAGCGATGTTTGGACTTGGCGTTTTAGCCGCAGGCGTGATGTTGGTTAGCCCAATCACAGTATATGCAAGCCAACAGCTTAATCCTCCCCCGGCACTAACCCAGCCCACGCCCGAACAATGGCGGTTTAACTGGTCTTACGAGTTTGAAAGCGGCATGGATTACCGCTTTGACTTAGGCAGACCCACCACGCATAACGGCACAGTCCCGCAAGATGTAATGACCGCTAATGTTCGCCGTGATGCCAATGTTTCAAATGTTCCGCCGGGCGCAAGGACGGGGAACACAATCACCACGACCGACCCCAGTAACTGGGCGTTTACGCAGTTTCGACCTCACCAAAACCAACTACATCAAAACGACTTTTGGAATCCTGTTGAACACCAAAACGCCAACGCATTACCGCACTTCGATACACAGCAACACGGTGTAAATGCAAGTCCACAAGGTAATACAATGGGCTTTCAAACGAATGTGCAAACAAGCGGAGCAAGCCAAGGCGGTAGTGGTGGCTTCTTGCCGCCGACCTCCATCGGCAGATAGACGTTTGAAGTAGCAATTTAACGAGGAATACATAATTGGTAGTGCCAACGGATTTGACTGTTGGCACTACTTTTATGTCAAGAAAAAATCACAGATGGAGGGATTATGGGAGCATATTTAATTATCATTCTAGCGCTTGTTTACTGCCAGTACGAGGAAATGCCAAATTACTATGAATCTGTGCCAATCGCCATTTGTTACATGGAGCAAGGTGGCAGATTTGAACTCCCGATAAACGGTGCTACTGGCTGGGCGGCGGTTTCTATGCCATTGCGGAGCGAACCAACGCAAGGTGCAACAATTATTCATACACTCGCACCGGGGCAAGGGTTCACAATCATTGCGGAATATGAGCAATGGTGGAATGTTAGCCTTGGCGGTTATTACGATATATCAGGGTGGGTTCTGCATCGTGGTTGTTTCGTAAATTTGCCCGACATTGTGCCGTCCGTAGTATTTAACATTACAAATGCCTATTCCTCGTTAAAACGCTCTAGCGGTTATGAAATCCCGAATATAACAGGGTATGGACTTTACGAAGCATGGGCGTACAATCGGCGGTTGGGTAGGCATGAGTTTATCGTGCCTGTGCTTTATTCAACCGCACAACGAATTTTTGAAGCACAGCAAACCGCACTCGCTGATGGAAATACCCTCATTATTTACGAAGCCTTTCGCCCCCGCGCAACACAGCAAGATGTTGTCGGCAATCTTAGGCGGCTTATGGATTCAAATGCAAGTGTGCAAAGAGCCATAAATACTCAACCGTGGAGCCTAAACTGGTTCATAGCAACAGGAATATCTAATCACCAGCGAGGGGTGGCCGTTGATGTTGGGCTTGGCAGAATTGTATCTTACGAAATCAGAATGAGCGGTGCATTTTCATTCACGCACATAACCGAAATCGAAAGATTCACAATGCCGACCCTCATGCACGAGTTAAGCCCCTTGGCTGCCACATTTACACGTCCTATATCTTCTGCTTCGGCTGATGCTTGGATAACTGCACCCTTGGCAGAAAGCATGACCGAGGGCGCAATTTTACTACAGCAATACTTAACCAACGCAGGATTTACCCCTCTCGCTTCGGAATGGTGGCATTTCAATGACCTTGCCGGAGTGAGAATCGCTAATGAAATCGGGATTAGAGGTGAATTTTTTACCGAAACCGTTTACAGCAGAACACCAAATTTTAACGAAACGGAGGGATGTGCTTGAAAGCACCGAATTGGGGAATCGCCCTTGGCACGGTATGCGGCATCATGGCAGGCTCGTTATTGACAAAGCTGCTGTTTGTGCCGAAACTAGAGAAGTGGCGCAAGCGTATTGAGCGTAAGCAACTCGACACAGATATACGCTTAGACATCATCGAATACAATCATTTGCACGAAGATGGCTACTTACGAATACTCCTTGAGGAATAGCCCATTTCCGCTTTGAAAGAAACTCGAAAAATATTTCGGGAAATTTCAAAAAGGGGGCTGCGCTTCCTTCCTTAGTGCGCTATAATTAAGATAGGAAATTTACACACAAAAATCACCTATTTTGAAGGAGGTCGCGCTATGAAGGCGAAAAGGATTTTAGGAATATTCCTAGCGGTAACAATGGTTTTTGGTGCAAGTCTACAGGCAATCGCCGCAGACACACCCGCAACAGAGGATTATTACAAAGAAGCAGTAGTAATCAAGCAAGACGCACCAACTTTGCCAACCTATGAGCAACTTTTGGAACTCATAGCCCTTGCTCCTGAAATTACAGAAACAAGGAGTGCTACAACTCTTGCAAACAGGCGCATTACAGAAACCGAATTGGCGGCTTGGGTAGCGGAATACTGGGAACTTGGCGGCATAAATGCTTTCGAGTTGGAGGTAGTAAGGCTCATCAATATAGAGCGTGAAAATGTAGGGCTTGCCCCTCTTGCCCTCGACCCACTCCTTATGATGGCGGCACGGTTTCACAGTCAAGAAATGGCTGACTTGCGGTTTTTCAGCCACCGAAGCCCACATCATGGGCGTGGCAGAGATAGAGCGGTCATGTTCGGACACGAAAATATCCAAGAAGATGTATGGGGCGTGATGGAGAATATCTCAGGCTCAACCCGCAGTCCCGAAACCGTAGTACAAGGGTGGATGCGTTCCGCTGGACACCGAGCCACAATCCTTGATGCAGATGCCATTTTCCTTACAATCGGCATAGGAGCAGTACAAGGCGGCGGCACAACGGCAAAGTTTGGAGCATAACCGCTAATTTAAGCAAGAAAACATAACAAGACCCAAATGGGGCAGATAAATCTTATATCTGCTCCTTTTTATTTGGAAAAAAGGAGGAATTGAATGAGTATTCTGCAAAGAATTATCTCAACAAAAGCCAGACGGTTAAAGCCCGCAATGGCTTTTCTCATGGCGTTTCTAACTCTCGTTGGTGTTGTGCCTATGAATGTTATGGCGCAAACCGCCACTACCCCCGAACCCGCCGAATTTATCTACTTCGATGGGGAGCGACTTTACCTTGACGATGACCGCATTGTAAATGTGGTGAATGTTGCGCCCGCATCAAGAAATATCATGCCATTTACCAGTCAACCTACGGTTACAAGGGTATTTGGTGTTTCGGGTAGATTTAACCGTGAACCCGATGTTTACATGAATAGCCGTAGGGTAAGCGCACAGCGTTATGCCGTAGAAATTGACGGTGTTTTGTACGAAGCGTTTTGTGCCGACCCGCAGTTGCCCGGTCCCGAAAGCACAGGGGCAGTTTATGAACTTGTCGGACCCGCCGCAGAACGGTATCACACTGTTTTACGCTACGGCTTCCCTACAAACCCTTACTTTTCACAACCTCCCCATGCGACAGATAATGAGGATAGAATGTGGAACGCCTATGTAACCAGAGTTGCGGTTGCTATGGCGAACAACACAAATCATAACTTTACTGGTAATAACGATGCCATAAGCCAAGCAAGAGCTTTGGTAGATGGCGACCCTTTTTGGGTGCGCAACTTTGAAGAAACCCACCCCGCCATAATGGTAAACGGCGAAAGATGGGCAGAAGATTTTGACAATATTGTTGATGCTTCAGCAAGTGAAGCTCAATCAGAAACCTTTACGGTGACTTATAATCGCAGAAACCACAGTCAACAAAACCGATTTAGGTTTGAGTGGTCTGCCGATACTCCCGCTGGGGCAGAACTTGTTGTAAATGGAAGCGTTCTTGCAACCGCACCGACAAACAGCAACCAAGTGTTTTATGGGGATGTGAGTTTTTATATCCAAATGCCTAACTCGGCAGAGTTTCACAACGAGGAAGCCAAAGTATACTTGGTGGGGATTCACAACCAGTATGCTAACCGTGTATGGCTCATGCAAAACCCCAATAATCGTGACGACTGGCAGGACATCGTGTTCTACATTCCGTACATGAGGGCAAGTGCGGCATTTTCATTTGTGCCAGAAGAAAGCGAAGGCGGCCTCCGAATTGTTAAACGCAACCCACAAGGGCGCGGGCTTGCAGGGGCTGTGTTTGAAATAACTGGACCCGATGGATTTAGCGAAACAAGAGAAACCCCCGCAAGCGGCGTGATTGTTTTGCTTGGCTTAGAGCCGGGCGATTACACAATTACGGAAATCACACCACCACCGGGGCATTTATTGGCTACGCCAAACTATGTAACGGTGACTATCGTTCCCGACAGTACGCAGGTAATTGAGCGTGTCTTTGTGAACCCGCCATATCAAAATGGCGATACTCCCGACCCTCGTGAAGCTCCCCCTGCTGCCGTGCGTATACAAAAAGTTGATGCTCTTACTCGTGAGAACATTCCCGATGCACTTATTCGCATTGAGGGACGTTCCAATTTCAATCTAACAACCGCAGACGGGCAATTATGGACGATTAACAATCGTGGCATTGATATGTCTATCGTACTTACCGAAGGGCATACGCTCCCTGTTGTTCCTGAACAAACCTTGGACGATGACGGCAATCCAGTTGGACCCCCGCCTGTTGAGTTTGAATTGATTGACGGTGTGCTTACAATTTATAACTTGCCTTGGGGCTATTTCCGAGTGCAAGAAGAACGCGCACCCGATGGGTATTCTCTACTGCCCCAACATACCGCCTATAGCTTTTGGTTATTGCCACCTGACTTGCTGATTAGTGTAAACGAAGGCGGCGGTGATGGTGGCGAAAACGGAAGCGACAACGGCTATGGTGATGATGGTAGCCTTGAAGCTCTGTTAAATGCTATCGCCACAGATGATTTTGGTGGACCCGCCTATGACTTGCCCGAAGATACTCCCCCAAGCGAATACGGCGGTGCTGGCGGCGTAGAGTTCATCATAGACGAGCAAGAAAACGTAAATTCGATTTTAATAACTTTTGAAAATTATCCGTTTTCCGAAGTTGTAGTAGAAAAACTCTGCCGTGAAACAAATCGCCCCCTTGCAGATGCAATTTTCCGCATAGAGGGCTTTTTTGTTGAAGGAAATGCCCCGCAGGTAATTAACATGACTGGGCGTACTGGCGCAGACGGCCGCTATACCTTCCGTGGGCTTCCCGCAGGTGGTTATACCGTTTCGGAAGTTTCTGCCCCACCGGGCTTTTTGCTTGATGAGCCTAATTTTCAGCACGTTAATGTTTCATGGGGGCAAACCGCAGACCATGCCACAAGACCCGCACCAGTGCTTACTTTCTTGAATACGCCTATGGCTTATCTTGAAGTAATCAAAGTTGACGGCGAAAACCCAAGCGTAAGGCTTGATGGCGCACAATTTAGACTTACCGGACCCGACCAACACGGCGCAACCGTTGTTTTATATGGAACAACAGTAGGCGGCGTGGTTCGCTTCGAGCCACTTCTTCCGCATACAACTTATATCTTGGAGGAAATCGCTCCCCCTGCCGGGTTCGTGCTTATGGAGGGTTCGCAAACCATAATCACCACCACAGGCAGAAACGAAGTGACTTGGCGTAACTGGCGTAATCCGAGCCTTACGATTATCAAAGTCTGCCAAGACACAGAACGCAGATTACCGGGCGCACATTTTACCGTAACTTTCGAGGACGGTTCTATTCCCAACAATCTACCAGAACTAATTACCAACAGCAACGGCGAAATCGTGATTGACGGCGCACTCCTTGTATGGAATGAGCAAAGAACGCTGATAATCACAGAGATTGTACCTCCGCATGGTTTTCATCTTGGAGAAGAAAACTGGCAAAGGGTAACATTGCGGGCAGGATATGACCAAACCGTAGTGTTTCGCAATCAACGCAGACCAACCATTACAATTACCAAACTGGACAGTGTTTTGGGTACGCCAATCCCCAATGCAGTATTCCACATTGAAAAACTTGACGAGCCAGAGCGTGGACTCTTAACAGGCACACCCTTCCGCACAGATGCAAACGGTCAAATCGTTCTGCCGATTCGTCATGCAGGGCGTTATCTTGTCCGTGAAATCCAAGCCGCACCAAATTATTGGCTTGACCCACAGCAGTCCAACCGTGAATGGATTATTGATGTTCTTCCGAACGAAGATTACTCTTTAACCGTCACAAACACGCTGTTGCCGACATTGGTAATCACCAAAATGAACATGGTAAATATGCGGCCTGTTCCGCTTACATGGTTCAGCGTTCATTATGAAGTGCCGTTATCCAATAATGTAAGATATTTGGGTACATTTATGACAAATGAACGTGGGCAAGTTATTTTGCCTTTCGTTGATGTGGGCTGGTATCAAGTGCGTGAAGTAAGACCCGCACCGGGCATGAGCTTAAATGTGAACAACTCCTACCGAGTTTTCCTTGAACCGGGTAGAAATTCATACCAACTGTTACAACAAGGGCTTATTCCTCGTCACTTGCTAGGTGATATGATTGCCGATGATGATTATATCTCAGAGGACATTTTGCCCGAATTACCACCCAACCACGATGTTCCATCAGAAGATGTAAACATACCTTCCGATGGCTACGAGCAATTACCGCCACAGGAAAATCCAATCCCTGATGATATTTGGGATTTGCCCATGACTGGTATTGCACCAACCGTAGCAGACATCACAGGCAGTATGCAATGGTCGGACGGCTCTAACTTCCGTGACGGCGCAAGCGAGGTGTGGAATTGGCCGCTAAATTCCATTATTATCCGTAAAATCTGTAATCGCACAGGGCAGTTGCTCCCCAATGCCACCTTTGACTTGATTCATATATCCCAAGGGCAAACTGGCACACAAGGGCAAGTGGTAGGCACTTTCACCACCAACCACACAGGCATAATCGTAATCACAGGCTTGTTGCCGGGTTCTTATGCCGTGGAAGAAGTGCAAGCCCCGCAAAATTTCACCCTATCAGGGCAAACAAGACAACTTGCTTGGCTTGCTCCCGATAATCACAGCATTGTTGAACTTACCTTTGCCAATGAACCTTTTGGCTCGTTATTGGTTTCGCTTCGCTGTGAAGTTACTGGCGAACCAATCCAAAACGGTGAGTTTCGTGTTACTAACAGCGCGGGCGCAGTAGTAGGCACGGCAAACGGACTTCACAGAACAAACCAACAAGGCGAGTTTTTGATTCCAAATGTACCGCCCGATACCTACATCGTAACACAGACCCTTGCACCAAACGGCTATACCTTTGGCTCGGTGCAAGTACACCAAACCATTTTTGTACCAGCCACGGGGCAGACTTACAGGCTCGAATTTACCAATCAGCCGTATTCTGCCTTGATTATCCGCAAACTGGACAGCTTTGATTCAAGCCCCATACCGGGTGCGATTTTCAGAGTAAACCGTCCAAACGGCGAATTGATAGGCGAATTTACCACCGACCAACTTGGAATGGTTGAAATCACAGGCTTGCTTGGATATTTCTCCATTACGGAATTGTTCGTACCCGCAGGCTTTGAGCGTGATACAACAACCGTAAGAACAACTCATGTAATGCCACAAGCACCAAGTATCGTGACATTCTTTAGCCCTCGGCTTGGAAGTCTTACCATTGAAGCAGTAGACAGCTTCGGTACTCCAATCGCCGGGGCAGGCTTTAGGGTGTCCCGCCAGAACGGTGAACTTGTCGGCACTTACACAACCCCAGCAAGCGGCATTATCAATCTGCCGACATTAACAAGCGGTTGGTATGTGGTTGAACCCACAACCCCACCGACAGGATTTATTACAGCAGACACAGGGCGAAGCGTAGATGTTCAGCCGAACTCCGCACCTCGCACAACATTTGTTTACCATCGTTTAAGCGTTCTTACCATTGAAGCAGTAGACGGCGATACAGGAGCGGCACTTGCTGGCGTTCAGTTTGAAGTACGCCGACCCAACGGCGAAAGAATCTCCGTCGGCACAACCAATAACGCAGGTGTTTTTGTCGTAAACAATATAGACCCACGCCAAGGTGCTGTAGTTATTGAGCCTTTATCTGCTCCCACTGGCTTTGTTATCAACGAGCAGGCACGAACAATAGAGTTTGCATTAGGCCAAAACCGCTCCGAGCGTTTCCGTGCTTACCGCATGGGCAATATGGTAATTGAACTCACAAGCGAAAACGGCAACCCACTACAAGGCGGCCGCTTCCGTGTTACTCGTCCGAACGGTACAATCTTGGGTGAATTTACTACCCCAGTATCGGGGCTTATCACGATAAACAACCTCGAAAGCGGTGCATATATCGTTGAGCAAATAGCCCCTCCGACAAACTGGGTAATGACGGACACAGGCAGAACCGTAGAAATTCAAGCAACACAGACCACCAGAGTACAATTTATCAACACACAACGCCCCTCGCTCGTTATCGAGAAAGTGGACGAAGCAGGAAATCCCTTACAAGGTGCTGAATTTGAAGTCCGTACAGTAACAGGGGCTTTGGTAATGCGTGTTGTAACCAACAACGGCGGTGTCGCTACAATAGCCAACCTTGAACCGGGCGTATACCTTATCGAAGAAGTACGCGCCCCGCAAGGTTTCGTCATCACAGAGGGCGCAAGAACTGTTGAATTTACGGCAGGGCAGACCCACACCGAAAGATTTGTAAACCAAAGAGCAACCACCCTCACCATAGAGAAAGTGGACGAGGACGGAAACCCATTGCAAGGTGCTGAATTTACAATCCGCACATTGGCGGGCGAATTGCTCCATAGAGCAGTAACTAACAACGGCGGCTTAATCACAATCCCCAATATGCAACCTCAAACGGTCGTAATCGAGGAAACTCGTGCGCCGATTGGTTTTGTTTTGGATAGCGTGGCTCGTCCTGTTGAAATCGTGGCAGGTCAAAACATCACAGAACGCTTCGTAAACCATAGAAGCCCCTCACTGATTATTGAAAAAGTGGACGAAAACGG
>JGI24703J35330_11748769_pt1 | contig 33163 bp, 32 predicted proteins | sample TergutNt197P1_FD_35330 | JGI IMG/M metagenome (IMG submission 35330)
GCAGATACTACTAAGATTCCACCATCCATTTGTGCAGCACCAGTGATCATGTTCTTTACATAATCGGCGTGACCTGGACAGTCAACGTGTGCATAGTGACGGTTTTCAGTTTCGTACTCGATGTGAGAAGTAGAGATCGTGATTCCACGCTCTTTTTCTTCTGGTGCATTGTCGATGTCAGCATAGTTTTGTGCTTCTGCTCCACCGTGCTTTGCTAATACTGTTGCGATTGCAGCAGTTAAAGTTGTTTTACCGTGGTCAACGTGTCCAATTGTACCAACGTTAACGTGTGGTTTATTACGCTCGAATTTTTCTTTAGCCATTTTTAATTCCTCCAATAATTTACATATGGGTTCATTCTACAATAGTGTTACCCATATTGCAATATAATTTTTGTTTTTTAATGCCTATTTTGGGGCAAGCTGTTTTACTCACCTTTGTACTTCTTAATTACTTCTTCAGCGATTGATTTTGGAACTTGCTCATAGTGAGCCATTTCCATTGAGTAGTTACCGCGTCCTTGCGTGTTAGAACGTAAGGAAGTTGCATATCCAAACATTTCAGATAGTGGTACATTAGCACGGATAACTTGTGCGTTTCCACGTTGCTCAGTTCCTTGTAGTTGACCACGACGAGAAGTTACATCACCCATTACGTTACCTAAATACTCATCTGGAACGATAACTTCAACTTTCATGATTGGCTCAAGTAGAACTGGACTACATGCTTTGTATGCTTCTTTTAATGCTAAAGAGGCCGCGATCTTAAATGCCATCTCCGAAGAGTCAACATCGTGGTAAGATCCAAAGTGTAGCGTTGCTTTAACGTCAACCAATGGGAACCCAGATAATTGACCATTTTTCATCGCATCTTGTAGACCTTGATCTACAGAAGGGATGTATTCACGTGGAACGGTTCCTCCAACAATCTTGTCAACGAACTCATAACCAGCTCCAGCTTCTTGTGGTTCGAAGATGATGTGAACATCACCGTACTGACCACGTCCACCAGACTGACGTGCGAATTTACCTTGAACGTCTGCTTGCGCAGTAAACGTTTCACGGTAAGCAACCTGAGGTGCACCAACGTTAGCTTCAACGTTGAATTCACGCTTCATACGGTCAACAAGTACGTCTAAGTGCAATTCACCCATACCAGCGATGATGGTTTGTCCTGTTTCCTCGTCAGTTGATGCTTGGAACGTTGGATCCTCTTCAGCTAGCTTTTGTAGAGCGATACCCATCTTATCTTGGTCAGCCTTTGACTTAGGCTCAACCGACAGACGAATAACTGGGTCAGGGAATTCCATTGACTCTAGGATGATTGGCTTATCTACAGCACATAAGGTGTTCCCTGTTGTTGTATCTTTAAGGCCAACGGCCGCAGCAATATCACCTGAGTAACATACTGGAATTTCTTCACGTGTATTGGCATGCATCTGTAGGATTCGTCCAACACGCTCACGCTTACCTTTCGTTGAGTTAAGAACGTAAGATCCTGACTCTACTTTACCAGAGTAAACACGGAAGAAGGTTAATTTACCTACGAATGGATCCGTCATAACTTTGAAAGCTAGAGCAGAGAATGGCTCGTCATCACCAGGCTTACGCTCAGCTTCTGTTCCATCTTCTAACTCACCTTTCATTGACTCAATATCCGTTGGGGCAGGTAAGTAATCAATCACAGCATCTAGTACTAACTGAACCCCTTTGTTTTTGAAGGCTGTACCACAAAGTACTGGGAAAAATTCAACGTTTAGCGTTGCTTTACGGATTGCAGCTTTTAATTCTTCAACCGTAATTTCTTCACCTTCTAGGTACTTCATCATTAGGTCTTCATCTAAACTAGCAACAGCTTCTACTAATTGCTCACGTTGCGTGGCAGCTTCATCAGCATGAGCAGCATCAATGTCACCAATTTCAATGTCAGTTCCTAGTTCGTTTACGTAAGTGTATTGCTTCATCTCAACTAAATCAATGATTGCACTGAAGCTATCTTCAGCACCAATTGGCATTTGAATTGGATGTGCATTTGCACCTAGGCGGTCATGGATCGTTTTAACTGCATTATAGAAATCTGCACCTATCTTATCCATTTTGTTTGAAAATACGATACGTGGTACACCGTAAGTGGTTGCTTGACGCCAAACCGTTTCCGTTTGTGGCTCAACCCCTGACTGAGAGTCAAGTACAGCAACTGCACCATCAAGTACGCGTAATGAACGCTCTACTTCAACGGTGAAGTCTACGTGACCTGGTGTGTCGATAACGTTAACGCGATGATCATCCCATACTGCCGTTGTTGCAGCAGAAGTGATGGTAATTCCACGCTCTTGTTCTTGTTCCATCCAGTCCATCTGTGAAGCACCTTCGTGTGTTTCACCTAATTTATGGATTTTACCCGTAAAATAAAGGATACGCTCAGTCGTTGTCGTCTTACCAGCATCGATGTGAGCCATGATTCCAATATTACGTGTTTTTTCAAGTGAAAATTCTCTTGCCATAATGGGGACTCTCCTTGTTCAATCTAGTTTCACTTCGCAACCGCTCGAGGTAATATTCGCTCTGTACCTTTGAAAAAATTCCAAAAGTCGAACTTCAAAATACTTGTCGCAGTTAATATGCTCAGTGCCACTTTTTATTTTACCAACGGTAGTGAGCGAATGCTTTGTTCGCTTCTGCCATTTTGTGCGTGTCTTCACGCTTTTTAACTGAAGCACCAGTGTTACCTGCTGCATCAATGATTTCATTCGCTAAACGCTCTTGCATCGTTTTCTCGTTGCGGTTTCTTGAGTAAAGTACTAACCATCTTAAACCTAACGTTGTACGACGCTCTGGACGAACTTCAACTGGTACTTGGTAGTTAGCTCCACCAACACGGCGAGCCTTAACTTCAAGAACAGGCATGATGTTTTCAATGGCCTCATTGAAGACTTCCATTGGCTCACGACCTGTCTTCTCAGAAATCATATTAAACGCATCGTATAAAATCGTTTGCGCAATACCTTTCTTACCGTCGATCATAATGCTGTTGATTAAACGTGTAACCAACTTCGAATTGTAAATTGGATCTGGCAAAACATCGCGTTTTGCTACATGACCTTTACGTGGCATAGTTTAACCTCCTTCTCTTTGGAGAATATGCTTCAAATTTCTGCGTTGACTGCGTCATTTCAGTACTCACTTACTATTTGTAAGCTCCGTGCTTTCATTTCCTTGTCGCCTTGAACTTCATTGCCTATTATCCAAAATATATTTTACATTTTTCTGTATTTTATACTAATTTGTAATTACTTCGGGCGCTTCGCTCCATATTTAGAACGTGATTGCATACGTCCTTCAACAGCTCCAGCATCAAGTGCACCACGTACAACGTGATACCTAACCCCTGGTAAGTCTTTAACACGACCTCCACGAATTAAAACAACACTGTGCTCTTGTAATTTGTGACCGATACCTGGGATGTAGGCGTTGACTTCTAATCCATTTGATAAACGAACACGGGCATACTTACGAAGTGCCGAGTTTGGCTTCTTAGGTGTCATCGTAGCAACACGTGTACAAACCCCACGCTTTTGCGGCGATAGTGTACGCGTTACTTCTTTCTTTAAGCTGTTGTAACCTACGTTTAAGTGACGAGACTTTGATTGGTTCTCTTTACTTTTACGCCCCTTACGAACAAGTTGGTTAATTGTTGGCATTCTATTTCCTCCTCTCCTCAGTAGTTATAGTAGTTAAGTACATTCTCACATACCCACTGAACCAGGCGTGTCGCACTTAAGCAGACAATGATCCCTAGTTCTTTTTCACAACCTTATACATTCTAATACAAAGTCTGGGTGACGTCAAGAGTTTTTTACAAGTTTTTTAAAGGATCTTTGTAAAAATGGTTAGACCATCGAAGAATGGGATGATTCTCCTAGTTTAACCAGATCAGAAGGAGCAAAAGGTTGAAGAATATCCTTTTTACCTTAAAAATCGGTTGTTTGGGGTGATTTTGAAGTTATTCTAGCCCAAAATTGCCCTTTTTAGTTTGGAAATTAAGAGTTTAGGGTAATTTCTATGGTGCTTTAGAGTGGAAAGGTTCAAAAAATGTCCCTTTTTGCCTGAAAAATCGTTTTTTTGGATATTTCAAGGGTTATTTAGTCAGAAAGTTGCCCTAAATGTGGTTTTTTGACTCAAAAAGGGCAATTCCAGAAATCACCCAACAAAAAAGAGTTGATCGAGTCAGTTATGCATCATCTTAGACTTTGAGAAGCCTACAAAATTCAAAAAATTTTTTAATTTTTTTCTCCCCTATCTCAACACATTATCCAACAGCTTATCTACGCTTTTTTATAAAAAATGTGGAGACTTTTTAGCCTTATGTGTCAGAACAAGAAAATGCTTTATTTTCTGTTAACACGAGCACTTGTAAGCCCTCTTGTCATACCTTAAACAGCTGTGCTATGATAGGTTGTAAAGGTTGATTTATCCATAAGTAAGGAACCTAAAATCTCAAGGAAGGATGGAGATAAAGCATGGCAAAAGTAATCATTGATGAGAACGTGTGTAAGGGTTGTAACCTATGCGTTCACGTCTGTCCAAAAAAGATTCTTCAATTATCCCCAGATAAAATAAATAGCAAAGGTTATGCTCCAGCTGAGTGTATTGATCAAGAGTTATGCATTGGTTGTACATTCTGCGCGATGATGTGCCCAGATGTGGCCATTAAAATACAAGCAGATTAAGAGGTGAATGGATTGAAAAAGTTAATGAAAGGTAATAATGCGATTGCTGAGGCCGCTGTTCAAGCTGGTTGCCATTGTTTCTTCGGTTATCCCATTACGCCTCAAAACGAATTAATTGAATATATGTCAGCAAGGTTGCCACAACTCGATGATGGTGTGTTTGTCCAAGCGGAGTCTGAAGTAGCTGCCATTAACATGGTGATGGGTGCCTCAGGTGCTGGTGCACGAGTTATGACTAGCTCTTCTGGACCTGGACTAAGTTTAAAGCAGGAAGGTATTTCGTTTATCGCTGGTGCTGAACTGCCAGCGGTTATCGTGAACGTGATGCGAGCTGGGCCTGGTTTAGGTGGGATTCAACCTGCTCAGTCAGATTACTTCCAAGCCACCAAAGGTGGCGGTCATGGAGACTACAACTTATTAGTCTATGCCCCTGCTACTGTCCAAGAATCGGTTGATTTAACCCAGAAAGCTTTTGATCGTGCCGATTATTACCGCACACCTGCCATGATTTTAGCAGATGGAATGATCGGGCAAATGATGGAGCCTTGTGAAATCAAGCCATTTGATACATCGAGAGATTACGATAAGTCTTGGGCGGTTACTGGAAAGAAAGTCACAACGGAAAGTCGTTCGATTGTTAGTTCCTTGTATTTAGCGCCTGAGGCGTTAAACGATCACAACAAAAAGTTACAAGAAAAATTTGCAACCATTGCGCGCGATGAAGTGATGTACGAGGCTGTGGATTGTGACGATGCTGACATTGTCATTGTTGCTTATGGATCAGCTTCTCGAATCGTTCGTACAGCGGTTAAGGCTACACGTGAAAAAGGGTTGAAAGTTGGATTGTTTAGACCAATTACCGTTTGGCCATTCCCTTATGCCGAATTAAAGGAAACAGCAAAGAATGCAAAATCTGTCCTAGTTGTTGAAATGTCAGCCGGTCAAATGTTATTTGATGTTAAGGTTGGGCTAGAAGGATCAAAGCCAATTTCATTCTTAGGTGAAATGGGTGGTATTATTCCAACAACGGATCAAGTATTAGCGGAAATTGAAAAAATCGGAGGTGAGTTATAATGGGAAAAACATTTGATAAAACAAAAATGTTAACCGATAACCCATCTCACTATTGTCCAGGTTGTACCCACGGAATCATTCACCGTTTAGTTGGTGAAGTGTTAGAGGAATTAGGTGTGATGGATAAGGCGATTGCCGTTGCTTCAGTAGGTTGTTCGGTCCTTTCTTATAACTATTTCAACTGCGATGGAATCGAGTCGGCCCATGGCCGTGCACCAGCAGTTGCAACAGGAGTAAAAAGGGTTCACCCAGACAAAGTAGTCTTCACGTATCAAGGTGATGGGGATTTAGCAAGCATTGGAATGGCGGAGTCAGTCCATGTGGCTGCACGTAACGAAAACATTACGACGATCTTTGTTAACAATGGAATTTATGGAATGACTGGTGGCCAAATGGCACCAACGACCCTACTTGGTCAGGTAACTACCACTTCCCCTTATGGCCGAACGTCTTTAAATGAATCTCAACCTCTGAAGGTATCTGAGATGTTAGCGACCATTGATGGTCCGGCTTACATTGAGCGAGTAAGTGTTCACGATCCAAGGCATGTTACAAAGGCGAAAAAAGCCATTAAAAAGGCCTTCGAATGTCAGTTAGCAGGAAAAGGTTATTCCTTAATTGAAGTTTTATCGACCTGTCCATCGGCTTGGAAAATGACACCAGTTGAATCTTTGGATTGGATCAAAGAAAGTGTCATCCCTAACTATCCACTTGGTGTGTTTAAGGAGGTCGAGTAAGATGGAATACAACATGATTTTTGCTGGTTTTGGTGGTCAAGGGGTGCTGTTAGCAGGACAACTTGTGGCTGAGGCAGGAATGAACAACGGAAAAAACGTAACGTGGATGCCGTCTTACGGGCCAGAAATGCGTGGTGGCTTCGCTAACTGTAGCGTTGTGGTATCTGATGATGTCATTGGAACACCAATCATTGCTAAGCCAGACGTCTTAATCGCCATGAACCAACCTTCCCTTGACTTGTTTGGTCCAAGGGTTGTCCCAGGTGGAACCATTATCTATAACTCTTCTTTATGCAAAGAGGCACCAACACGGGACGATGTGACCATTCTTCCATTACCTTGTAACGAGATTGCCCTTGGCTTAGAACAACCAAAGGCAGTTAACATGCCAATTTTGGGAGCAGTCATGGAAATTACGGATTTCTTTAACGTCGACGACATCAAAAAAGTGATGGTAGAGAAGTTCGGCGAGAAGCGACCACATCTTATCGACGTAAACTTACAAGCCATTGAGCTTGGTCGACAAGAGATTAAAAAGTAAGTGAGGAACCTTTATGAAGATTTTAATTGTTAACCCTGGCTCAACTTCCACAAAAATTGGATTGTTTGAGGAAGAGAACCTGGTTTTCGAAAAAGTATTACGTCATAGCATGGACGAAATTGAGGGGTTTGAAAAAGTAAGCGAACAGTATGACTTCCGGATGAAGGTAATCATAGACGCTTTAAAAGAAGCGGGAACAACCGTAAGTGAACTAGCCGCCATCTGTGGGATGGGTGGTCTCATCAAACCAATTTCTAGTGGGACTTACTACGTTAATGACACCATGGTCAAAGACTTAAAAAGTGGGCAATATGGCGATCATGCCTCTAACTTAGGTGGACTTATCGCTCATGCCATTGGCACCGAAATCGGGAAACCTGCTTTCATCGTTGACCCAGTTGTCGTCGATGAAATGATTGATGTTTCTCGGATTAGTGGAAACCCTGCTCTTGAACGTCGCTCGATTTTCCATGCGTTAAATCAAAAAGCGACGGCTCGACTATACAGTAAAGAAATTGGAAAAACTTATGATGAATTAAACTTAGTTGTGGTTCACATGGGGGGGGGCATTAGCATTGGAGCTCATGCTAAAGGGCAAGTAATTGATTGTAACAACGCCTTAGATGGTGATGGTCCTTTCACACCAGAGCGTAGCGGTGGATTACCGAGTGGTCAACTAGCAGCACTATGCTTCTCTGGTGACTACACCCATACTGATGTTAAAGCTTTGATTAAAGGCAAAGGTGGCATGGTGGGATACTTTGGTACCAACGACATGATGGAGCTTGGTAAGCGTGCTGAGACTGAACCTGAGGTTAAACTGGTAATCGATGCTCTAGCTTTGCAAGTTAGCAAAGACATTGCTGCCTACTCGACAGTGGTTTGTGGTCAAGTGGATGCCATCATCTTAACAGGTGGCATTGCTTATAGCGACTACATCACCTCAGAAATTGAGAAACGAGTTAATTTTATTGCCCCTGTGAAAAGATACCCAGGAGAAAATGAATTAACCGCCCTAAACCTAGGAGCCTTACGGGTTTTACGTGGTGAAGAACAAGGAAAAGAGTATCAGTAATCACCCCTTTGAAAGGAGGAGCAAAACATGAAAGAACTTAGAACACCAATCGAAGTATCAGCACGTCACATTCATTTAGCCCAAGATCACGTCGACGTCTTATTTGGAGCTGGTTATCAATTAGCTAACAAGCGTGAGCTGTCACAAAAAGGTTACTTTGTTGCCGAAGAGCGAGTGGAGGTCATTGGAACAAAGAGCTCAATGAGTCTTGGGATCTTAACCCCATTACGTAGCCAAAGCCAAATCGAGATCTCTATTACTGACGCACGTAAATTAGGTATCGAACCAATTATGCGTATGTCAGGTGATTTAGCCGGATCTGCCGGTTGTGTCTTGCGAGGTCCCAAAGGCGAACTAACCTTAGAAGAAGGTGTGATCGTCGCTAAACGTCACATTCACATGAACGACGAACTGGCAAAAGAGCATGGCATTTCTGATCACGAAGAAGTAACGGTTAAAATCGGCGGTGAACGTGGTCTAATCTTTGATCACGTAGTGGTTAGAACCGATCCAACGTTTGACATTACCATGCACATCGACACCGATGAGGGTAATGCGATTCATGCAACGAGCTCACAAACGTTTGGAACTGTCATTAAAAGGGAGGAAGTTTAATGAAAACATTAGAAAATGTCGCTAATATGGGTCATGAAAACATTCTTTATTGTCACGATGAAGCAACGGGATTAAAGGCCATTGTTGCGGTTCACGATACGACCTTAGGACCAGCTATTGGTGGTACTCGCTTCTACAACTACGATAACGAAGACGAGGCGTTGTACGATGTCTTACGCCTTTCTAAAGGCATGACGTATAAGAACGCCGCTGCTGGTCTTAAAATCGGTGGTGGAAAAGCCGTGATCATCGGTGATCCAAAGAAAATCAAAACACCTGAACTTCTTAAAAAGTACGGTGAGTTTGTTAACCGCCTAAACGGTAGTTACTATACAGCAGAAGACATGAACATCGGTTGCGATGACATCGATCACATTAACTCCGAGACCCCTTATTGTGTGGGGCGTCCTGCCGTAAGTGGAAACCCATCGCCATACACCGCTCGTGGTGTTTACCAAGGGATTCGTGCAGCAGCGAAAAAAGTGTTTGGTACCGATGATCTAAAAGGCCGCACAATTAACGTTTGTGGTGTTGGCTCTGTTGGTATGAATCTGGTTCGCATGTTAGTAGAAGATGGTGCCATTGTGACGGTAGCAGACGTTTACTCTCCATCGGTAGAAAAAGCCGTCGCTGAATACGGCGTGCAAGCGGTTGAAGTTAGTACGATTCACAAACTAGAAGCAGACGTCTTTGCACCATGTGCTATGGGTGCCATTGTGAGCGTAGATAATGCTCACGAATATAACTGCAAGATTATTGCAGGTGCTGCTAATAATGTCTTAGTCGATGACGCAGCTGGTGATAAATTACATGAGTTAGGAACCTTATACGTACCTGACTACATTGTTAACGCTGGTGGTATTATTAACTGTTCACTTGAAATTTCTGAAGACGGTTGGAACAAAGAAAGATCCGAGGCTCTAGTCGATAAAATTTACGATAATGTAACCATGGTTCTCGAAGTTGCTGAGGAGAAAAACATTCCAACTTATCAAGCAGCGGACGAGTATGCTCAAAGTATTATTACAGCAGCAAAATAAAATAACAAAAATTAAAAGATGCCAAGCTCGGCACCTTTACAGACTGTTGACTAAGTGTGAAGCTTAGTGAGCAGTTTTTATTTTGGGGTTGATACAATCACCCTTAATGGCCTGAAAATTCAAAATTAGGGTGATTCGAAAGCACCTTCGTAGCATAAAATCACCCTTATCGCTACAAAATTACGTTTAAAGGGTAAAAAACATTAATTTCCAACCCTAAAAGTCACCCTTATCCGACGAATTTTAGTAAACAAGGGTGATTCTGAGACAGCCTTTTAATTTTTCTTTAAAACTAATTCCTTGTTACATAGGTTCTCCAAAACATTGGCACTGTGGGTTACCACGATCATCATGCAATTATTTTCAACCTGTACTTTTTTCAAATTCTCAATCACCATCGTCTCTGTTTCATGGTCAAGTTCCGAGGTTGGCTCATCCAAGATCAAAACGTCATATTCACAGGCTAAGGCGCGAGCAAGTCCAATTCGCTGGCGCTCTCCCCCAGATAGACCTAGGGCATTTTCATCCATAGAAAAATGGTCGACCCCACTTAATCTAACCACATCACGAATGTGCTTTTCTGAGTAACCTTTCCCAAAGTCAATGTTTTCTACAATGGTAGCATCAAAAATAAAAACTTCTTGAGGTAGGACTGCGATACGTGCCACATAACTAGCTGGCTCAATATGAGTATAATCTTTCCCGTTAACCGCTAGAATCCCTTTTGTAGGCGTTACTTGACGTTTTAACAAACGAAGCAACGTCGTCTTTCCAGCACCAGATGGCCCAGTAATTGCCAACGTATCACCACGTTTTAACTCAAAGTTAATGTCCTTTAAAATCGTCTCACCATCAGAGTAGTTGTAGCCCATATTTTTGAATCCAAGCTCGTCAATTTTATCCACATGCTCCAGTTCAATGCTCTCATCAACCGGTTCAATGAGTAACTCTTTGATCCGATCTTCAACGGCATTAGAACTTTGTAAGTCCACATTAAAATCGGTAATGGCCGTAATTGGCTCTTTCAAGCGTGGTAAGAAATAGTAGAAAGCTAGAATTTTTCCCATGGTTGCTTCTTGGTCAAAGACCACGAGTACAATTCCCACAATGATCATCAAAATCGGAACCATATTTGTGATCATATTGGTGGCTGATTTAGATAAAGCTTGCCAATATTTAAGCGTAATCAAATCATGTTCGTAAATATCAACTAGCTTCTCAAAATACTCTGCCGCGTAATCCTCTCCAGCATAAAGTTGAATGGTATCCACGCCTGTCAGCGTCGCATTAGATTCTGTCATTAGATCTGAGAAATCTTCCCGCTCTTTCACACTATAGTGGCGAAGCTTCTTATTAACCATCGTATACAAAACCATGAAAATCAACGAAAATAGTAAAACAACTAACGTCATCTGAAAGCTTAGTCGGAATAAAAAACCAAATAAAATAATGAGATGTAGAATATTTAGCACTAAGGTTGGAAACATCATCAAGCGTGCTTTTACATAAGTGGCGGCATCGTGAATCACTTTGTTATTGATGTCACCTACTGGGTGGTCTAGGAAAAAGCGATAATCCTTATGGAGCACGTGCCAGAAAAGCCTACTTCGTACCATTCCAGCACCACGATTTATTAAATCTTCTCGCAAAAATCCTTGTAACCAATCGAGAAAGAAACCAAAGATTAGTAAGAAAACAATCGTCGTAATCATAAACACATAGGTAGAAGCACCTGCAAAATCTGGGTACAAACGGTCGATCAATAAGCCAGTTAAATAAGGTGGCAGTAAGCCAACTACAATGTACAAAGCACTGACAAAAATAACGACGTTACGCCTGAATTTCAATGGTTTTAATACGTTTGAAACTTCTTGAATCATGGGACTTTCACTTCTTTCGGGTTTATTTTATTCAAAGTCTATCTATCATAGTCCAAACCGACAAACAATGCAACCATTTTAAGAAACCCTTCAACTTTTAAGCAAGCAAAGTGAAGTATATCCCCACCAAATGTTACGATAACTTGGCTTTGCGATTTACTTTGTATCGTTTTCCTTGGATAAATATGACATTAATTTGACACGCAGATGTCATATTAAAAATGGTATACTTATCAAAATACCTCTCGAAGAACCACCTCCATATGTGGTATAATTGGGATAAAATTTCATTAACCATGAGGTCAAACAAATGCCAAACGTAACGGAAATCAGATGCAAACAAGCCTTAAGTGAAAACAAAAGTTCAGGTCTCCATCAAGATTGGGACCTGAATCTTTATCGTGGCTGTGGTCACGGCTGTGTTTATTGTTTTGCCATCTATTCTCACGATTATTTGAATCCCGACAGCAATTATTACGAAGATTTGTACGTGAAAACCAACGTCGTAGAACAACTAGAAAAGCAGTTGGCCTCTCCTAGCTGGAAGCGAGGCATCATCGCTATTTCTGGCGTTTCGGATGGTTATCAACCGATCGAGGCCAAGTATAAGCTAATGCCTGATATTTTAAAACTGCTGATTAAGTACAAAAATCCAGTGGAAATTTCGACGAAATCTGATTTAATCCTACGAGACTACGACTTGCTCGATGAATTGTCTCGTGTGGCTGATGTTGCCATTAATTCTAGCATTGTCACCATGGATAACGAGGTGCGTCGCAAACTTGAACCGACGGGACGAAATGGGAAACAAAAGTTTGAGATGTTAAAGGCGTTTTCCAAAACCAATGCCCGCACGGGACTTCTTCAGATGCCAATCATTCCTTATATTACCGATAGTCGCGAAAACATTGAAGACTTATATGCTCATGCCATGGACGCACGAGTGGATTACGTGGTACCTGGTATGCTTTACCTCCGCGGGAAAACCCGTGGTGTCTTTTTCGACTTCATTAAAGAAGAGTATCCGGAACTTTTTACCCCTTTGCAACAACTCTACCGAAAAGGCGGACGCACCGAATATAAAAACGAACTATATAAAATGGTGGGACAATTGCGACGAAAATATCGCCTGCAAAGTTGGTATGCCTTACCTAAATCCATGTCAACTCCTAATACCGGTGGTCCACAACAGATGTCCTTGTTCCAAGGAGCCACTCCCGCTACTCATACCTCTGTCTCCATTCCAAGAAAAGAAGAACTAGATCAGAAAAGGTCAACCGAAAAAGCCCCTAAAAAAGTTCAGCCGATTAACCTGGATCCTTTCGTAGAAATCAATATGGGAGACGCAGATCAAGTTCCCCCTACCCCAACCGCACCCATCCAACCGACCCCGACCGTCACCGATGAAAAGCGAAAACTGTTTTATGCCATGCGGCAACTAGCACGAAAAGGGCCGGGATACAAAGATCACGCAGAAGCTTTTTATGAGCAGGCCCAATTTATGAAAGACGTTACCGACGACTACCCAAATGTAGCCCCTTTTTCTTCCTACTTCCCTTATTACCAACGAATGGGCTACGAACAACTCCGCACCTACTTCACTTGGCGCACCCACGTTCGCGAAGGTGATATCCACCCGATTCCGACTTCCTATGCCTTCCTTTACGTCTACGAATTATTAAATCAAATCGCGATGGATAACCCCGAAGACACCTTCTATCAACTGGTCAGCTTTTGGCAAAGCTTCCGCAACCACGACCCTTCCCTAGACGAATATCTTCTCGGTTGGCTAAAAGACTATCACATCTACTATGAACTCCCGTGGAGTTTCCAAGACTTCGCCGAAGAATACAACCTAACCAGCTACTACCCAGAAATCTTTGCCCGAAGCTCTTACCAACAAGACAGCTTCTACCTATTTGCCCCCCTCTCTAAATACGACATCGAAAAATCCATCTTCTATACTGACGAACATCGCGAAATAATCCACGACTGCTTCCACTACGTGCTAGAACAACTGCGAGCCGCTTTCAATGGTCGTGACCAAGATTTTGAAGATCTTGTCTTCTATCCCCTAAAATCACCGACAAGCTGGACACCTTTCAACCGAGCACTCTTTTATCCTAACCATCCCCAAGAAGATCGCACCGTCAACCTAACTCAGCGAGAAATCTACCACTGCAAAGATGGCGCCTGGACGTGCACCAGCACCATGCTCACCGATTCCGGACGTAACTTAATTAGCTACATCTTCAAAGAAATGGAAGTTGCCCTAAGGCAAACCATGAAATTCAAATACAAACTAACCGCCAACACCAAAGACTGCGACGAGAAAACACTAGCAAACCTGGCCGAAACAGGCATCCACTTCCCAGAATTTATCCACAACTCAACCGCCGAATTCTACCGCATCCTAACCCACAAAGAAGTGAAAGTCGACATGAGTAGCTTAAAACAAATCCGCGTGGAAGCTCTGGAAACCCAAGAAAAACTCATCGTCCCGGAAGAGGAAGAAATCAAAATCGTTAACATTGAAAAACCTAAACCATTAGAACCTTCCTCATCGACCACCTCTACCACCGATCCATGGCAACAATTCAAGACTTCACTCACTGAGGTTGAGTTAGTAACCCTACAAAAACTTCTAGCCGGCGACTCAGTTAAAGCCTTCGCTAAAGAAAAGATGATTATGTTAGAAGTCCTAGTTGACGGCATCAACGACAAAGCCATGGACCATGTTGGCGATACGTTACTAGAAATTGAAGACGATGTGGTGGTTCATGAGGAGTATGTGGTAGAATTAAAACAAACTTTAGCGACTGAATAACAAAGCAAGGAGAAATGCCTTATGTCTAACATTGTACCAAAGCGAATGGCCAATACCATCATCAACGCCCTGAAAGGTGGGGTCGTTCCCCGAGTGGGATTGGAATACATTACCGTGGGTCGGACCCAAGAAATCAATGCTTTTTTACACGACATTGACATTATTTCTGATGGTGGTGCCTCCTTCCGTTTTGTAGTGGGGAAATACGGAAGCGGGAAAAGCTTTCTGCTCCAAACCATTCGTAACTATGCTACCGCCAAAGGTTTCGTTGTCGTTGATGCTGACCTGTCACCGGAACGACGCTTTGCCGGTACAAAAGGTCAAGGGCTTGCTACTTATCGTGAGTTGATTGGGAATATGTCCGTAAAATCTAAACCAGATGGTGGCGCTTTGCCCTTAATTTTAGAAAAATGGATTTCTGGGATTCAAAGTTCTATTGCAGAACTACACATACCTGGAACTCCTGAGTTTAATCAAGCCGTGGAGAAGCGAATCTTTGCCGTAACCACTGAGCTGGAAGGCATGGTTAACGGTTTTGAATTTGCCAAAGCCGTTGCATGCTATTGGCACGCTTATCAGGAAGACGACCAAACCACAAAATCCAACGTCTTAAAATGGTTCCGTGGGGAATATGCCTCAAAAAAAGAAGCGAAAGACGAATTGGACATTAACTGGATCGTCACCGATGAAACCTGGTACGACTTCTTAAAAGTTTTCGCCACCTTTATGGTGAGCGCTGGTTATCAAGGGATTTTGGTCATGGTAGACGAGCTGGTAAATATCTTTAAAATCTCCCATAAAATTTCCCGGGAAAACAATTACGAGAAATTACTGACCATGTACAACGATGCCTTACAAGGAAAAGCAAAGCACATTGGCTTCCTCATGGGGGCAACCCCACAATGCGTGGAAGACAAGTACCGTGGGATCTTTAGTTACGAAGCCTTGCGATCACGATTGGCTGAAGGACACTTCTCAACCGAAGAAACACGTGATTTATCAGCACCAATCATTCGTTTGCAAATGTTAAACCAAGAAGAAGTGTACGTGTTAATTGAAAAGTTGCGAGATATTCATGCCGGACTTTTCGGCTATGAGTCAACTTTGACCCATGAGGATTTGGTTTATTTCTTGGAAGTAGAATATAATCGAGTAGGTGCTGAAACTCATATTACACCACGGGAAATCATTCGTGACTTTATCGAACTGATTGGGATCATTCATCAAAATCCAGAAAAGTCAGTGGCGGAAATTTTAGGTAACAATAGTTTCCAGATGGCAAAAGGTGGGATTGCTGCTGAGGAAGATGTGAGCGATGACTTTGTTGGATTTGAGTTGTAGCAAGGGAGGTCTAGTCATGAGCAGAATGGAAATAACTAAATCAGATATACAGATTTATGAAAGCATCCATGGGACCATCAAAACAGCACGAACGGATGTAATTAAAACGGTTAATCAGACCATGGTTTTAACTTATGGGGAAATTGGAAAACATATTAGCGAAGCGATCGGTGACCGAGCTGATTATGGAAAATACTTACTAAAATATTTATCTGAACGGTTAACGAAAGACTTTGGAGCAGGTTTTACAGTAGCTAATCTACGCAATATGCGCCAATTTTTTCAACACACGGGAGTTGGAGCGTCAAATAAATTCTTTCCATTACGAGTGACTTTTAACTACTCCGAATGCAGAAAAAGACAAAAATATCACGGTTAATCGCCCTAAAGATCCGAGCTACATTTTGAAGGTTCCTTATATTTTGGAATTTTTAGATTTAAAAGAAAATAAATCCTACAGCGAAAGCGAATTAGAGCAAGGGTTGATTGACAAGTTGCAAGATTTTCTTCTGGAACTTGGCAGTGATTTGTCAGATTTGAATTGTAGGAGATGAAAAAGATGAAACATACAAAATTAAAAAAAGGGCTCTGCCTATCTAGTTGTTTATTAATTTCACTGTTATTTTTATCACTTGTTGGTTGTGGAAACAGAGGGACTGGGCTTAGCGAAAATGAGGATTATTTGAATCACCTAGAAAACAACGAGTTAAGAGGGATTGTCATCGATAGCCACTACTACTTATTGCCTGCACCATTACAAAGCTTTATTGATAATGGTTGGGTCGTACAAGAAGACGTCCTGGCAGAAGAATACATCAACGACATTGCCACGATTGATTTGCCTGTCGAAACGTACATGAAATTGAGATTAGTTAAGGACGATTTGGAACTTAATATAACGGTTATCAACCCTCTTGAAGAAGAAATCAATGTGCTAGATGGATCTGTGACTGAAGTGTCTACACGAAGAGTTGAAAAAGATCAAATCGTAGTCATTGGTGGCATTACCGGCAACACCTCGCGAAGAGATGTATCGGATCTGCTGGAATCACTAAACGTTGATTTTACAGGTGGAAGTGGAGATCGTACATTTGTCGCACGTAATCGAGAGGGTGAGTATCGTGAAGAGTTATGGATTTCCTTTCATATGGGGGATGGCGTTGCCACAGATTTTAGACTAACACTTAATCCGATGGGTGCTGCTCGTGTTAATTTCACCCGACATCGTGCACTAAGTAGTGAAGATCGTTTAGCTGTGCAAGAAGAGATGGAAGCGACCTTTATGGCAGATGCTTCTTATTTAGAAGGGGAATTTGCCGGCCTTTACGAATTTGTACTTACACATGCAGATGGAGAAACTGAAAGTCGTCACAGTACCATGTTACGTATCATCGATGGAAATGGAGATTCTGCCATTATTAACATCAATGACTTGACGGTTGATGAAGAACGTTTCTTTGATCTTCGCTTTGGTGATGAAATCAAAGTATATTTTGATCCTGAAACGGGCGGTCGAGTTATCACACTTTATGACGAAGAAGTTCCTCACGCTAGAGCTGTTGTGCTGGTGATTAACGGAGAAGTTTACTCTAGGTATCGAGATTAGAAAGCATCTTTTTATAATTCAGACGTCAAGCCAATTAACGATTTCTTCAAATAACCAAAATTCTTTACAGGAGTTGATCCAAATGACTAAACTAACGACGCTTAAAAACATTGGCAATGCCTTGGAAGAGAAATTAAAGTCTGTTGACATTACTTCGGCGGAAGAGTTGAGAATGGTTGGAAGTAAAGAAGCATTCTCCAAACTGAAGCGTCAATATCCAAGCGATAAAGCCATGAGTCTAGTTCACTTATATGCTCTCGAAGGTGCAGTTTCTGATATAGAATTCAATCAGCTATCGGAGCATGTCAAAGCAGATTTAAAACATCACTGCGAGAGTTTAAAAATTTTTGGTTCCTAAGAAGGAGTTGTTCCACATGAAAAAGAAAGAAGTATTGTTATTCTTGACTGACCACTGGGCAGATTGGGAAGCCAGTCATGCCATTGCAGGAATAAACACATCTAAGAAATACGAGATGAAGACAATCGCTATGGATCAACAACCCAAAGTATCCATCGGTGGTTTGCGCACAGAAATTGATTATGCGATGGAGGATTATCAGAATTTTGATCACCTGGCGATGGTTATCCTAACGGGGAGTTTTTCATGGAACGAAGAACGTCATGATCCAGTGGCTGACTTTGTAAAAAAAGCTCTCGATCGCAACGTTCCCATCGCTGCGATTTGTGGGGCGACCATTTTCTTAGGAAGACATGGTTTCCTTAATCAAATCAAACACACCGGTGATACGCCAGGGGATTTCTATGAACAACTCAAAGATGAAAATGGTTATGCAGGTACCAAGCACTTTGTCTCAGCACAGGTCGTAAGCGATGGTGGAATTATTACAGCAAATGAAACAGCAGCTGTCGAATTCGCCGCTGAAATTTTCCGAACACTAGATGTTTATCGAAGTAGACACGTTTATTCCTGGTACAATCGTTTCAAAAATGGCACGATGAATTAGAAATGTTTGTTAACCCCATGTCGCCCATATCAAAATTACCCTTAAACCACTGAAATAAAGTGTTTTAGGGTAATTAAAATAGTCACTTCAATGTAAAAACTACCCTTAAAGCACGAAAAGACTGCAACTAGGGTGATTTTTATAGCCTCAGACATGTAAAAATTACCCTTACTCTACCGAATAGCGGATTTAAGGGTAATTTAGATCACAACGGGGACCATCCTCGCTTCCAGTGTTGAAAATTTCTATAAAGGTCGTGTTTTTATGAGTCAAGACGTATTCGCGCGCTTAGCACCGTTTATTCAAGATTTTATTTACTATAACAAATGGACAGAACTTCGCGGGATCCAAGTAGCGGCTTGCGAGGCGATTTTTGACACCGATGACAACCTACTTCTATCTTCTGGAACGGCTTCGGGTAAAACGGAAGCGGCTTTTTTACCGGTGTTAACGGAACTTCACGAAAATCCGTCTTCATCGGTGGGTGTGTTGTATATCAGTCCTTTAAAAGCTCTGATTAACGACCAGTTCAAACGGTTGGATCAACTACTCTTAGATTCTAATATCCCAGTTTGTAAATGGCATGGGGATGCGTCTCAAGCTCAGAAAAACAACCTAGTTAAAAAGCCGGAAGGTATTTTGCAAATTACGCCCGAATCTTTGGAAAGTTTATTGCTTAATAAGCGTGGTGCTTGTTATAAGTTATTTGCGGATTTGCGTTACATCATCATCGATGAAGTCCATTTCTTTATGTGGAGCGACCGTGGAATTCAGTTGTTATCTCAATTGGAAAGGTTGCAGCGAATCACAGGTCATGAACCACGCCGGATCGGGCTTTCTGCTACATTAGGAGACATTAGCCTCGCACAGAACTGGTTAAACACAGGATCAACTCGCAATTGTTTGGCGCCGACTGCCGATGACGATAAGAAGAAAATTCGTTTATTTGTAGAACGCTTTTTGAAAGCAAACAATAATACGAACATCTACGACGCAGCAGGAGTTCGAGCCCATAACGAGTATTTATTTAAAATGACCTTGGATCGAAAAACGATTATTTTTACTAACTCCAGGGAGGAAACAGAATTTTTAGTCTCCAACCTGAAGGAAATTGCTCGTGAGAACAAAGCACCTGACGTTTACCGGGTTCATCATGGAAACGTGTCAGCTCTGCTTCGTGAGCAAACGGAAGATGAGATGAAATCCAGCGAAGATAAAATTGTGACCGGTGCTACCGTGACCTTAGAACTTGGAATTGACATTGGTTCCCTGGATCAAGTCGTCCAAGTCGGTGCACCAGGAAGTGTGTCCAGCTTTGCTCAACGACTGGGCCGCTGTGGTCGTCGTGGCCAAATCTCCCAATTGTTGTTTACCTTTGTGGAGGACATTCAAACGACAGCGGCTGATACCTTAGGTCCCATCAACTGGAATTTTATCCGCCTCGTTGCTATTATTGAGTTATATACGAAAGAACGCTGGGTAGAACCGATTTTACCCAATAATCATGCCTTTCCCCTCCTCTATCATCAAACGATGGGTTATTTAAAAAGTAACGGAGAAGTCTCCCCTGCTAAACTAGCCGAAGAAATGTTGTCACTAGCAAGCTTTCAGGCTATTTCCCAAGATGATTTCAGATATTTAATTAACCATTTACTGGAAATCGAGCACATCCAGAAAACGGAACGTGACGGTTTGATTATCGGTCGTGTCGGCGAAAACATCGTTAACCATTTTCATTTCTACAGTGTGTTTATTGTGCCGGAATACTACTTAGTAAAAGATGAAAACCGTACCATTGGTACGGTTGATAAAATTTACCCGGTCGGCATTCGTTTCTCTTTAGCGGGCTTGACCTGGGAAACCATTGACCTGAATGTGGAGTCAAAAGTGATCTTCGTTAAAAAGGTTCCTGGGATTTCGGAGGTCGACTGGGACGTTGATTTTAGAGGGGAATTACACACTTACCTGGTCAGAAAAATGAAGTCGATTTTGCTAGGGGAAGATTCTTACCCTTATCTAAGTGAGAGTTGTCAGGAGCGGTTAGGTGAAATTCGTTATTTAACCCGAAATAGCGGCTTGTTAGCGGATTTGGTGACGCCGATGTCTAATAAACTCTTTGCTATTTTCCCATGGGTGGGATCAAGGCAGCTATCGGCCTTGCATTATGCCTTGCTGAATCGAGGGTTAAAGAGTCGTTTGCCATGGGACACCTGTATTTATTTGGAAGTCCTATTTAGCGGATCGCGCGAAGAATTAGAAGCCATGATCCGGGAAGTGGTGGCATCGGATCTCAATTGGGATCAGTTAGCCATACCGGATGGAAAAGAAGTGGCCGATCGTTACAGTCAATACAAAAAATACAGCGAATTTATCCCTCTGAAATTACTGAAAAAGCAGTTCACCCGCGACTTCCTCGATTTCGAAGGGTTGAAAGAGCAGATGGAGTAGAAAGGCTTCCTCAAAAGAGCATATTTTGTCTATTGTGGGGAGTTGATCTCCTTACATGTGGCCTAAAAAGAGGGTTGTAGGGAGCCCCTGAATAAAAAAATCGCCTAGTAGCGATTTTTCATTTTATCCAGAAACTTCAACGTGTACTCAATGGTTGGTCCAATCAACAACACACCACTGATAATTCCCCAACCAAATGTGGCTCCTAATAATAAACCAACCGCAACAAAGCTAGCATCTATCGCCATCCGCACATACTTGATCCCAACCTTTGTTCGTTCTGAAGCGGTCAACATCAACGCCTCAAGGGGACCTGCACCTAAATCGGCCGATAAGTGGATGGTCGCTCCAATACCGATAACGATGGGACCTGCAAATAAATTGAACAGTGCCGACTCAGGAACTAGCTGATAAAGACCTGATGCATACACCAAATTAATAAAAATCCCAATAAAGACCGAAACAATCCAGCTCCCAATCCCAATTCGCTTAGGGTCCAGTAAAAAAGCAATCATCAAAATCGAGAAGCCAAAGGTCATGCTAATCGTCCCAAAGGTACTGACACCTAAAAACTCACCGGTTTGATTGATAATGCCCTGATAGAAAACGCCGAGTGGATCAATCCCTTGATCTGCTTCAATAAAAATAACGATCCCCATGGCAGCAATAAAGCTACCAAAAAAAACCTTAAATAATTTCATTAAAATCCTCTAATCACATCAGCGTTCAAGCTCTTAATGATCGCTTTCGCCAATTCAACCGACTGGACATAATCCTCATATGCCACAAATCCATGGTGACTATGCACGTACCTAACCGGCATACTAATCACAACCGTTGGAATTCCGTTCTTCGCTAAATGAATCACACTACCATTGGTTCCACCACCGGTACGGACTGCTTCTTGTAATGGGATTTTCATTTCCTTTGCAACATCAACAACGTGCTTCATCAATCTCGGATTGCTAATCATGGTCACATCGAAATGACGAATCATTGGTCCACGCTTAATCCCCGATTGAATTTGGTCCTCACCGTAGAATGTATCGTCTGCTGGCGCTCCCTCAAAAACAATCGCTACATCGCCATGTAGGCTCTCCGTTGCCACTTTTGCCCCGCGGATTCCCACTTCTTCTTGAGAGGTGAACGATCCGATGATGTCTACGTCAAGCTTCTCGTTCTGCAACTGGTTGACCGTCTCAATTAAAGCGGCAACACCGATTCGACAATCAAAAGCTTTCCCTAAAAATAGACCGCTTTTCTCGTTGTACTCACAGGTCACATCTGGTACCACAGGTGCCGCAATGGAAAGATCAAAATCTTCTTGCAATTCCTTTTTCGAACACGCCCCAACGTCGATGGTCATTTGAGAAATCGTTGGTCCACTCTTTTGCTCATCCGCTGTCATAAAATGTGGTGGTTTTGAGGCAACCACCCCAGAAATGTAGTTTCCGCTATTGTCACGAATTCGAACCTTGCTACCTGGAATGGTTGACGGCACCCAACCACCGATTGGTAAAAAGCCCATCGTCCCATTATTTTTAAGATGCTGAATAATAAATCCAACCTCATCGGTATGGGCATCAAGCCATACTTTCGGGCGGTCATCTGTGTTGCTTTTTGACGTAAAATAAAGATTACGTAACGTGTCCTCTTCAAAATCGCAAAGTCCTGCTAACTCTTCTCGACAAATTTCAATCACTTCATCTTCAAACCCAGAAATCCCATTGGCATCTGCCAGTTTTTTAATTAATTCAATGTTCTCTTGCTTACTACGCATCTCGTACACACTCCTCTTATGTTGTTCAATAGGAAGATTATACCACTGTTGATGGATTAGGTGAAGAGAAAATGATTGACTTTCGCGACTTAGCATCCTATCATGGATGAAAGACCATATTGGAGGTAAAATCCCATGAGTAAATTCACAATAAACGACGTTCCAAATTTAGTAGGTAAAACGATCTTGATCACAGGTGGAAATAGTGGAATTGGCTTTGAAACAGCTCGTATTCTAGCTGAAAAAGGTGCGGATGTGATCATCGCTTGCCGCGACCTGCAAAAAGGTGAAGCAACCATGAAAAAGATCAAAGACATCCATCCAGAAGCTGACGTCTCAGCCCTCGTCTTGGATTTGACAAGCCTTGCTTCCATTCAGGCTTTTATCGACAGTTGGAACCATCCTAAATTAGACATTCTCATCAATAACGCTGGTGTCATGAATCTACCGAAACGCGCCTTAACAGAGGATGGCTTTGAAATGCACATGGGCGTCAACCATTTAGGTCATTTTGCTCTAACAAAAGGATTGCTCCCTTATTTAAAGAAGTCTAGTGACCCACGCGTGGTTACCATGTCTGCTTTAGTCGCCTACCAAAACATCTTTGATTTTAAAAATTTGCAAAGTGAGAAAGAATACCGTCCCATGGCAACCTATGCTCAGTCAAAACTAGCTAACATACTTTTCGCCAACGAATTAGGAAAACGTCATCCAGATATCGTTAGCGTCGCCGTTCAGCCGGGATCAGCCATGACCAATCTTCAACGCCACATGACCAAAGGACGAGGCATAACCAATTTCCTCATGAAAATTGCTGGACAACCGGTAGAAGACTGCGCATTGCCTACCTTGTATGCCGCCACTCAGAATGACGTACAGAATTTCCGCTTCTATGGACCAACAGGCAGGCTCAATAAAGGGTCTGCTGGCATAAGGCCTATGCCGAAGTTGGCGCAAGATGAAGGCTTAGCAGAAGTATTCTGGGATTTATCTGAGCGACTAGTGAATGAGACACTGAAAGGCTAAAAAGGAGCTGTCCTCATTAGATAATTCCCCCAAAATCTTAAACTTTAAGGTGTTTGGGAGAAAAAATAACCAAAAATAAAGAAAAACTCCCCCAAACGGATTAAAAATCGACTATTTGGGGGAATTCGAAGCTTCCTTGTTGAATCCGCAATTTCATCCTTTCCTCCTTTTAAAATTTCTTCCTAACTGGCATCCACAGTTCAATGTTCCCTTCTTCCAAAGTAAACTGAGTGTGCATTTCAAATTCAGGACCATCGGCTTTTTCATATTCCGAGGTAGGCAACCATTCGCTATAAAATTTTCTAAACACTTCATCAACTGCCGAACCAATGTCGGCCCAACTCTGAATCCCCGTTGGAAACACCGCCCAGGTCATCTCAGGAATATCCACAACGGTGTAACCATCTGTCTTACTTTCTGGTGTTACAAAGCCACATTGCATATAACCATAAGTCGTGTCGTCGATTTTTTTGTAATTCATTAAAGCATGGACGGAAACCATTTCTTCCACGAACATGACATCGTAACCAGGTAGTTTCTCTTCACCAACGTCTGACACTAGTTGCGCGTATTTACCGTTTTGGAAATTCGTCTCCCAAATTTCTTCCCATGTTTTGCCACCGTGTTGAAAATAATGCTCGCCAACAGTAGTGACTGAAGTTTCTATTCCGAATACGTTAAAAGGCTTTGTTTTAACGATCCGGTAATTCATTTCACTAACCCCCTGAATCGTAATTTGAAAGGTCATCTTTGGAAAGGCTTTCAATTTTATATTGGACTTCTTTGCTTCACTCGGTGTAATGCCATGCAACGCTTGAAAGGCGCGACCAAAGGACGTCGGCGAATCGTAGCCGTATTTTAATGCCACATCGATCACTTTTACATCCCCTTTTTGTAATTCCAATGCTGCTAACGTCAAGCGACGACGGCGGACGTATTCAGTGATCGTAATGCCCGTTACCATGGAAAACATCCGCTGAAAATTATAGGTTGAACTTCCTGTAAGCTGTGCTAATTTTGATAAATCCAACGCTTCGGTCATGTGCTTTTCCACATGATCAATGGCTAGGTTCATTCGTTCTAATAATTCCATTTCTCATTCTCCTCACATTCTCTTAATCATATCAAAAGCCGAGCCTTAGTACAATGCTAAGTGCTCGACTTTCATATGATCCATTTATCTTTGACAAAGGTTCCATTGGATACCAAACTTGTCTACCAATAGACCAAAACATTTACTCCAATCCGTCTCAGCCAGTGGCATGATTACTTGCCCTTCCTCAGCTAACGCATCGAAGGTCGCGGTTGCTTTTTCTAAATCAGCTTCATCAAAGCGGACTGAAATCATGATGTTATCACCAACGTTAATCGGTTGTGGCGCATCAAATAGCATGATGTCGTCGTCGCCAATTTTAAACTCAGCGTGTCCCACTAAATTTTCTTCGTTTAATTCCATCACAGCCTTTACTTTGAAGGCTTTTTCATACAGGACGACTGCCTCAGCACAGTTGCCATTAAAGCACAAATACGGGTTTACTTTCATGTTTATCGCTCCTAGCTCTTATGGTTTACAGAATTAGTATAACCTAGATGAGCCTCTGTTTCGCAACTTTTTATGCCCAATAAAGTTGTAACCTAAACGTCCTTCGTTCCTAAATTTTTAACTGCTAACAATGTGGCAGCAATCATTAATCCGGCCATCATCACAACAAATAACATCACATCGCCAGTGTTTGCCATTCCAGCTGAGACCGCATTGCTAATCCCTTCAGCCCCACTTGGAAGAAGGCTAGCCAATCGCGCTACTACCCCTTCCACTTCAAGCATCCCGACAAACGTTCCTGCCAACAAATCAAAAACAATATAACCTAGCATAATTCCTAAGGCTGTTCCAATTTTGCGGGTCATCACAGCAATGGCCATAAACAGTGTCGCCTGGGCAACTAGACTCAAGTAGCTAATCCCAACGCCCATCACGAAGTTACCTACATTAAACCCCGCTCCAAATGGTTCAAATGCTAAATAAATCAAGCCCGCTACGCTAATTCCTGCTACCAAGAAAACAGCACATGCCATTAAAATCATCGCAATTTTAGCAATTAAGTAATGGATACGTTTTGCTCCAACTGCAAGTGGATTACGAATGGTCCCCGTTTCAAAATCACTGCTAATAAATGAAGTAGTAAAACCAACTAGCATAAAGATAATGATCGTTGACATGAGCCCTGCTATTACCCCTAACATCTCGCCAGTTGTTTCTGGGCGTAAGCCCATTTCCACCATTTCTGCTGGTGCTATTCCAAATACAACACTTACAAATGCTGCCATTCCTATAATTACCCCTAGCATCACCCAAAAACTTCTACTTTTTCTTAACTTATAAAATTCTGCTGATATCATTTTAAACATATTGACGTCCTCCTGCTTCTCCGATTAAATTCATAAAGTACGACTCTAAGTCTTGATCCACATGGTTGATTCCCTTAACCCCAATTCCAGCCTCTGCTAAAACGGAGATGATTTCTGACCTTGGAATTTCCACATCTGTAATAACCAAATTGTCCGATCCATTTCTAATCACATCACCGAATTGTGACTTCAATAATTCATAAGCTTTCACGTTATCGGTTGTTTTTAAATCGATGTGGTGTTGACATTCAGCATCGAGCTCTAAGGCAGTTAATTGCTTGACGATCTTTCCACCTTCAATAAACCCAAAATCCGTCGCTAGTAAATGTAGCTCAGCTAGAATATGACTTGAAATCATAACCGTTACTCCACTTTCCGCCAATTCCTTAATGGTGTTTCGAATTTCAATCACCCCCATTGGATCAAGGCCATTAATCGGCTCATCTAGAATTAAGAAATCTGGTTTATTTAATAGAGCCAGTGCCAAGGCTAATCGTTGCTTCATTCCTAAAGAGAAGTCCTTCGCTTTCTTCTTACCAACGTCTCCTAACCCTACTTTCTCCAACACAACTGGAATCCGTTCCTTATTAACCGTTCCAAAAATCCGAGATTGAACTTCTAAATTGTCATAAGCGGTTAACCCTTTGTAAAGGGTTGGATTTTCGATGATGATCCCCATACGCTGACGCTCCTGGTCTAGGTTATCTGTCTTCCCAAATAATTCTAAGTTCCCACTATCAATGGATGCAAGTCCGGTAATCACTCGCATCAAGGTCGATTTCCCCGCTCCGTTTCGGCCGATAAATCCGTAGATGGAACCTTTCTTAATTTCCATGTTAATATCTTTGAGTACCTGGTGCTCGCCGTAAGCTTTATTTAAGTTGTTAATCTTCAACACTGTTTCCAAATTGATCACGTTCCTTTCGAGATGTTGCTAGTATAACAAGCAAATGTAAACTCCAAACCCTAGGAAGTTAAACGATTTGATGGGAAATGTTAAACAGTTTATAAACTAGTGGTCAAACCATTGATTATAACCAAGTGCTTCCTTATAATAGAGGCAGGAGTTGATTGTATGCGAATTTCAATTAAGCGGCGTTTACTGATATCCAACGTTTTGATGGTGCTCGTTCCTCTCTTACTAACCTTCGCGCTAATAGGCGTTACTATTTTCATGATCATCGGAAGACTTGGGATGGAATCCTTCGTCTCAGAAATCCCTGAGTTTCCCATTGAACAGGGACCACCTATAGACATCGACTGGTCAAATCTGGACGTCCCAATTGAAGAGGTAGTCTTTGTTTATCAGCTAGATTCTGGAAACCGTCTATTGGTTTTACCTGAGGCCCTGAATCCCCGTTTTGAAGGGATTGACTTAACTAACGAGCCGATGCTCACCGACATCGCCTTGATTCCAGAAGCCTTAGTCGAGCGACTTTCTATTTTTGAGGAACAAGCCGCATTGTTACAAATAGGGATGATTTTAACCCTGATTATTTTCGCTCTTTTAGTCAACCACTTTTTAACTCGATTTGTCTTCAAACCTATCGTCACATCCTTAAACCTCCTCACCGAAGGGGTCCACGAGATTAGCGTTGGAAATTTGAATTACCGCTTAAAACATACGATGGGAAATGAGTTTGACAAAGTAGGAGTAAACTTCAATGAAATGGCCACCAGGTTACACGAGATGGTGGAGCAAAGAAAAATTGACGAAATGAACCGCAAAGAATTGATTGCTGGTATTTCTCACGACCTGCGAACCCCCCTCACCTCTATTAGAACTTATGCGGAAGGAATCGAGCTTGGCATGGCCACAACTCCTGAAAAACAAGCCCAATATTTAACAACCATTAAACAGAAGACTACTGACATTGAACACATTATTAATCAGCTCTTCCTCTTCTCTAAGTTAGATATAGGTGAGTTTCCGATGCGTCTGGATAAACGAGAAGCTGATATTTGGCTGACCGACTTTGTCCAAGACGTTCAAGATGAATATTTAGAAAAAGGTTTGCATATTGAGCTTGAAGAAGTGGCTGCAGGTCAACAGTTCTTAATCGACAGTGTCCAACTTAAAAACGCCCTCATTAACCTACTGGAAAACAGCGTTAAATATGGGCAGGTTGACGATAAAAAAGTTTCCATCCAGTCCGTGCAAAACGAAAATGAGATAACCATTGTCATAACCGATAATGGCCCTGGTGTACCAGAAGAAGATTTAGATAAATTATTTGATGTCTTCTATCGAAGTGACAAAGCTAGAACGAACCCTGGAAGCGGGAGTGGATTAGGTCTAGCCATTTCAGCTAAAATGATTGAACAAATGGGTGGAAGTATTAGGGCGACAAACGCTGATAGTGGTGGTTTACAGGTGAGTATTAAACTTCCAATTGTAAGAGGTGTATAGAATGAAAAAGATTTTAATTATTGAAGACGACCCATCCATTGCAGAAATTGTCCGTGACTTTTTAGAAATCAGCGGTTATACGGCTACCATTAAAGCCGATGGGTTAGAAGGATTAAACGAGGCACTATCCGGTGAATACGATATGATCTTACTAGATTTGCAACTACCAAGTATGGATGGCTTTGAAATTTGCAAACGCGTTAGGGAGCAAGGGATTGTGATTCCGATTTTAATGGCGACAGCCAAAATTGAAGACGTGGATAAAATAAGGGGGCTTGGCCTTGGTGCCGACGACTACATTTCTAAACCTTTCTCCTTACCCGAGCTGGTCGCACGAGTTAAAGCTAACTTAGCACAATACGAGCGGATTAAATCCTTAACCACCCCAACAGAAGTCATGGCTGAAAAAGAAATCCACATTGGCAACGTTCGCCTCAACGAAAAAGCAAGACGCGTCTACGTAAACAATGCCGAGATAGATTTCAAAACAAGAGAGTTTGATTTGTTATGCTTTATGATGAGCTATCCTGAGACGGTCTTCAGTAAAGAAACGTTATACGAGCGCATTTGGGGGATGGATGCCTTTGGTGACATCCGAACGGTGGCCGTTCACATTAACCGGATTCGTGAGAAGATTGAGGTTGACCCACAAAACCCACTTCATATCCAAACCGTTTGGGGAGCCGGATACCGATTTAAAGTTTAAACCTCAAAGACAATCTAAAACCCGAGATCTCTACAGGTCTCGGGTTTCATTAATTTCCATCCATCGCATCTTTTTCTTTTCACTTATAAATCACTAATCTTAATCCCTATACCATGAACCGCTTCCCAATCTGCTGTGAAATCAAATACTGCTTCTTTGATCACCGACATACTTAGCGCTTGCTCTAAAATATCCACTCCCATGGTTGCCGCCCCAGCCCCACATTCTAACGCTGCGTTCACTTGTCCAACGTTTTTGAAGCTCGCCGCTAAAATCTTCGTCTGACTACCTGCACGCTGAATTTCTTTTGCCATTTCAGTCACAGCTTCCCGTGGGTCAATGTTGTGATTTTCCATCCGATTGAAGTATGGGGCAATGTAATCAGCACCTGCTGCAATGGCTAAATAAGCCTGAAACTTTGTATAGATCGCCGTGGCTGTCACGTTAACACCATCTGCTTTTAAAGCCTTGATTGCTTTTAGCCCTTCTTCATTGACCGGGATTTTAATGTAAACATCCTGATCGATATGCTCTAAAATAGCTTTAGCATCTTTCATAATTCCCTCAAAGTCATCTGCGACCACTTGAACATGCAAAGACTTTTCTTGACCAATGATGTCACGAATTTTTTTCATGTGTGCAAAGAAGTCAATCTGACCTTCTTTCTTCAGAATAGAAGGGTTGCTTGTTACGCCTGCTAAGGGAATGATCTTCTGATACTTTCTAATCTCTTCAAGGTTGGCAGTGTCTAACATAAATTCCATGGTTTTATCGCTCGCTTTCGTGTTGGCTTTAATCGTTATCGTTAATCATATCAGTTTGCGTTATCTGAAACAAGGTTTTAGATGATCGTTTTAGTTTTATGAGCGGTATGCAATTTATCAAAGTCGCTTAATAATTCTTGCATCTTTCTTCTCCTAAGCGTTGTTATTGTTACGGATGAATTTACTCCCTACATCCACTGGTTCTTGTTTAATGGCCCCCGTTAACCAGTTAGCAATGGAGATGCCATCTTGAATCTCGTGATAAATCAGTTTAGGTGCATCTGCAAATAGATGGCGAGTGGTGCCGTTTTTCTTCTTGCCATGATCGGTGAGGAAATAGTAATAATTAGGCAGGTTTTGTTTCAACTTTTTGACGGATGTCGTAAGGCCCGTATAGAACGTTTGTAAAGCTCCACTATCAATGGCAAGCCTGCCGTTGTTTAGTTTGTTGGTAAACCTAACCAATGCTTCATCGTAGACCGTGTTAGAATGAAGAAAGATGGTATGAGATGGCATGTTTTGACTTGCATAATGAAATAAATCTGTGATGAGGTCGTCGCTTTTGATGTAAGACTGCAACTGCGAATTAATTTTCCAAACGTCTTTTGTGATGGTTGACCACCGTGACGTAGGCATAAACGTTCCTTCGGAATAGACGGTCAGGTTTTGGCAATCAGGGTAAAGCTTACTAATTTGAGGAGCGTAGGCCACACAGCCAAAGCCGCCAGCACTAACACCTGAAATCACAAGTTTATCTGGTGTTTCAGGAATCAATTCTTTGAGAAGTTCCAGTGCTTTTTGAACGTTATTTACCCCTTGATGGTGAAGAATTTTACGATTACTTTTAGCATCTTGATAAGAGTAGTCGTTGCTCCCAAGATGAAAGTCAGCGGTGGTGTACGGAAGGGTTAAAATGTGCCAATCAGCAAAGGGGTTACGGGCATCTTTCGTGTTAAGAAGCCCCACGTGAATGGTTCCCAGCTGCAGCTTAGCAACGTCTGGAACGTAGAAGGCATCTTTTTTTCTAATTAAAGCACCGATGGTAAATGGGCTTCGGGCAGTTTCCTCGCTCCATGAAAGTCCACCTCCAAAAAAGAAGATGAGTAGCTTATTGGTTGTGCCTTTTCTAAAGGTGACGTTGAAAGGTTTCCCCGTACTAGATGTTCCTCCTTCTAACTCTTTTCTGTACCACCTACCGATTTCTGGGTGGTTATCCGTCAATATTTTCATTGGTATTCCTCCTTATAGATGGCTTTTTTCAAAACGTTTAAATAGTGCTTAAGCCCAATCATCATGTCCTGGCGATTTTTTTGTTTATGGTACATCTTAACATAGCCATCTATCGTCCATGTGATCATGTTGTAAGCTTCCTCTTGACCAATGTGAGGAAGAAAACGTCCCCAATCCACGTTTCGGGTAAGGTTAGTTGTCCACTGATTGATGGCATCGCCGTGCGTCGTTTTTAATTCAGTGAGCAAGGCCGTGTCGACCTCAACAGCGATTGAATTAAAAAAATCAAACATGTTTGGGTATTTTTCCATCACGGACATTTTTATATGGATGCTTAATTCAATGCAATCGAAAAAGTCTTCGTTTCCCTCTTTTGACCTGGCGAGGACCTCGTTGCAGGCGAAACCAAAGAGGTAAAAGTAGAGATTTTTCTTTGTACCAAAATAATGAAAAAGGGCTGCTTTTGAAATGCCTGCTTGATTTGCAATCTCACTCATGGCCGTTTTTTTATAGCCGTTTTTACCAAAACAAGTGTAGCCAGCATTTAAAACAACTAATTGCTTTTCAACCGGCAAAACATCGAAATTTTTCATGTCCATCCTCTGTCCTCCTAACTGTTTTTCTGCTTGATTATAACCGATTGACCGAATAGGTCAACGGCGATATATTTAGTATTATAGCACGATTAACCGCTTCGGTCAACGACAAATTAGTTAAAAGCTAGAAATCCTACCCTAGGACTTCTAGCTTTGCCACCTTTCTTTCGATGACCGTCGCTGGATCTTGGATTTTTCCTTGCAATACTGGACAGCATCGATCACGTCAGCCAATCCTAAATTTTTCTTTATTCTAACCACACCTAGCTCGGTCGTGTGTAATTGATCCAGGTTATTTAATAATTGATTCATTTTCTTCTCCTTGTCTTCTCCTAAGCGTTGTTATTGTTACGGATGAACTTACTCCCCACATCGATTGGCTCCTGCTTAATGGCTCCTGTTAACCAATTAACAATAGAGGTGTTATCTTGAATCTCGTGATAAATCAGCTTTGGTACATCGGCAAACAAGTGACGAGTGGTGCCGTTTTTCTTCTTGCCATGATCGGTTAGGAAGTAGTAATAATTAGGCAGGTTTTGTTTCAACTTTTTGACAAATGTCGTAAGGCCCATATAGAACGTTTGTCAAGAAAATAGAAAAAGACCAGCCCTATGACGAACCAGCCTTTCATTTTAATGGTTGTTACGCATCCAATTTTTGATAAAACTTCACCGAGAAAAAATAAGAAGGTGCTAATAGAAAGATGAGAGCAAGAGCACTCAAGTCTGACTAAAAGTGAACTCAAGCATGCTAGCAAGCCATAAGAGAAGTCCAGTCAGGAAAAATGACCACGCACAATGCATGGTTCTTCTTTTCCTTTGAAAATACTATAAGCCAATGAAAAGTACAGCACGCAAGACAACATGGACACGCCCATGAAAAGGAATGTGATCTGCATACTGATTTGAACCGGTATTATCGCAGCCTCCATAATTTTCGCCATTGGACCGATGCCACCTAAGTGAAAGAAGCCTTGTATGGTGGCTAGACTTCTACTTAAATCAAAAGCTCCTGTACCTTACTCTGTGATAAGCCTGAAAATCTTACTACATCACTTATCGGAACCTGCAATTCTAACATTTTTCTTGCCACTTCAAGTTTTCCATGTTCTACGCCTTGTTCGATGCCTTGTTCAATACCTTTTTCAATGCCTTGTTCGATGCCTCTCTCTATTCCTTCCTTAAGTCCTTCCTTAAGTCCTTTCTTAATAGCTTTTGTTTCTAAGCCTTCTAAATAATCATCGTAAGATCTTGCTAATGCCAATCCCAAACAATTCATTTGCAACACCGCCTGTCTATTTTTTTGTAAAAAATCCCCCATTATACCTTCTTCGATACACTGATCAATCGCTTTACTAACTGCTG
>JGI24703J35330_11748768_pt1 | contig 33025 bp, 24 predicted proteins | sample TergutNt197P1_FD_35330 | JGI IMG/M metagenome (IMG submission 35330)
CATTTTCAGCCCGCCACATTTCATCTTGAACAGCATTTGCCATTATGTTTGTACCGTTCACTCTCGCCACCACAGGCTCACGATAATACATTACCAACGATACCGTGAGTACAATCACGAAAACTGCAACCGCCGCCCCACCAATCCAAAACCATTTTTTGTCTATTGGCTTTTTTGCATTTTTCTTTTTGCGGTTTGTAAAAGAATTGTGGTTGCGCCCTATGTTGCGGCTTGGTCTTTTTTTAGTTTTCTTCTTCATGGTGAAGATTCCCTCCGGTGTTTGTGTATTCAGCTTGGGGTAAGCCCATCCAAAATAATACGCTATCCTCTGCATTTTCAAGGTCAAATACTACGCTCATTAAGTCCAGCGTTTTTTTCACAATCGTAAGCCCTAACCCGGTTTGCCCATTCTTGCGGCTACGCGCTTTATCCATTCGGTAGAATGGGTCAAAAATGCGAGGCAAATGTTCCTCATTTATATGCCCTGTGTTCAGAATACATAAGCGTATGCCTTCAAAAGAGTTTTCCGTAAACTGTTGGATTCCCTCATGTGAAACTTCCGTGTATATACGGATTCGCCCATCTTCCGGCGTGTTCTGAATGGCGTTTAGCATGACATTAGACAATGCCTTTTTGAATAAGCGGGGGTCAGCGTGGCAATGCAAATTTTCGGGTATATCTACTGTTATTGCATTGCCATTTGCGGATGCCATCGGTCTGTATGCTTTTAATTGTGCCGCTATTATTTCTTCGACATTGATTTGCCGGGGTTCGGGTTCAAAAATTTCGTCCAAATTCACAATATCCAATATTTCATAAATGGTCTTGCTCTGTTCGTCCATTAGTTTGATACATTCGTTCAAATACTTGGGGTGGTTTTTATAATCCCCAATATCTGCAAGCATACCTTCCATAACCACCCGTGCGGCGGCTATGGGTGTTTTAAGTTCGTGGGAAGCCGCCGAAAAGAAATATCGCTGAGATTCTTCCATTTCTTTTCGGCGTGTAATTTCATCTTCCAATTCTTCAATCGTATCTTTTAACTTAGCGTACATATTATGAATATCACTGTATAAATCACCAAGTTCATCATTGCGTTGCTTCGTAGTTTCAACAGGCAAGAGTTCCGTCATTTTTTCCGTATCGGCTACCAATCGTTTTATCGGAATTGTCATTTGCCTTGCAAATAAAGCCGCACCGAAAAGGGCGATACCCATAATCGCCGCAAACGCAAATGCGGCTGTAACCAAAAATTCTCCATCGCCCACCGTGGGGGCTGTATTTTCAGCTACGAGTGTATAGTCACCAAACGTAAAGAGCATCCTTGTTCCCGCCGCTTCGGGTGAAATATTTGCATTGTGCGATAGGAATAAAACTCCTTCGCCTTCGTCCATTATGCGAAAAATAAAACTTTGATTTCCGTCTGCAAATCGTCTTGCGACCTCAACCATATCCTGTCTGTCCATAACTGCCCTGTACAATTCTTCATGCAAACCTTGATAATCCATTCTTAGTTGTTGCATTTGTTGAGCGTTATAAAAGGCGGCAAACTGCTGATAAAACAAGCCTACTGTTATAATAATAACAGCCGCTAAAAACAAAGTAGTGTATACAAATACTTTTGGAAAAATTCCAAATCGTTTCAACTTTCTTCCTCCAATCTATAACCCACACCGCGCACAGTTTTGATAATGTCAACAGGCAGTTTTGCGCGAATATTTTTTATATGCGCTTGCACGGAGTTTCCCGTTCTATCAAAATCATAGCCGTACACACGGGACATAATGGTATCTTGGCTCATTGTTCGATTTTTGTTTTGCACAAGCAAGTGGAGTATTTCAAATTCTTTTAACGTAAGCGGGATTTCTTTGCCGTTATGCACCACCTTAACATCTTCGGGGTACAAGATGATACCTCCGAAATGAATATCCTTAGATAATGCGCCACTTCTGCGAAGCAATGCTTCAACCCGTTTCAAAAGCAGTTGAATCTTGAAAGGCTTAGTAACATAATCATCAGCTTCATTGTCAAATGACCTAATCTGATTGCCGTCATCAGTCAGTGCCGACAACATCAGCACGGGCGTATTGTTTAGACTGCGTAGTTCTTTAAGAATCGTATGCCCATCCGCACCCGGCAACATGATGTCAAGAATAGCCAAGTGGTAGCTATTCTCATATATTTTTTCCAGAGCTAAATCGCCGTCCTCGCAAGTATCAACAAAATAGCCTTCTTCCTTCAAAAATGTTTTAACCGAATTTAATATATTAACATCATCTTCAACGAGCAGAATTTTTATCTCCACGGTAAACACCCCAACTGCCCCTAAAGGGCATTATATAGCCGCTCAAAAAAAGACTAACCATAGCGGCGTTTTCGTTCCATTACAATTATAGCGCAGTAATCTGAAGATTTGCTGAATTTTTTGCAGTTGATACACAGGGGTATTTTGGACACCTCTGTAGTTTTCACGGTTTCTAACTAATCCAAAAGGTGCGGCAAGCAATGTATTCGTGTCACGAATACTGCTTGTTGGGGAAACTTCCCCAAGCCCCTACAGAGAAAACCGCCGTTGGCGGTTCTCGCTGTTAAGCCGCTTCGCGTCTGCTGGCACTCCTACGGAGTGCTTAGAACCGTCAAAATCTTAACGCCCAAAACCTGTATGCTTCGCATATCACCGCTCCCCACGGTCTGCCGTTTTGGTCTGTTCGGTGGCGTGGTAGTTCAAGAGCATTTCCACATTTTGCTTTGCCATTAAAATCTCTTGCATATGATTTTTGGCGGCGTGGTGGTCGGAGTATAGTTTTTTCTTCTCTGCGGCAAGGGTAGCGTATTCCTGTTTTAGTGTGCCGATAGTGGGTAGCTTCTCCAATTTCAACTCGTCAAAGTACGCCTTTGCCGCCTTGTGGTCGCTGATGGGCTTCTCGTTCTCGGCAAGAAATTTCTTGCTGAATTTACGGCGTTTGTATTCGGCGTAAATGTCCTTGGTCTTAACGTAAGTGCCGATATGTTTTTGTAAAACGGTAACTTCTTTCATTCGGGAATCAGCGGCTTGTATGCGGGTTTGGATAGCGTTAAAATCATCTTTAGCTTGTTGGGCGGCTTCGGATAGTTTTTCCCATTCGTCAAGGTTGTTGTCTTGTAAAAACATGAGGGTCTTGGCGGCTTGTTTCAAGCTAAACAGTTTCGCCCACCGCTCGTAGCCGGGGGAGTTTTGTGCCTTTATGGAATTTTGCACATCTATGAGTAGGCTAAACTTCCGTGGGTTTTGGGTAGGGGCGTTTGTGGTGGTAGCTTCCTTTTTCGGCGGGGCGGTACGCTTGCCCGATATTCTTTCACGGATAGCGGTTTCGCTGTAATCGTCAGAAAGTGAACGCAAGCGGATAAACCGCTTTTGCCCATCAGCACGGAGAGATAAATGCTTGCCCTGTTTAATTTCGCATTTCGCTTCTTTCAAAAGTTTGATAAACTCGTCAAAGTCAGACGGCTTCTTTTCAAGAATTTCATCAATAAGCTGTTCCAACTTTTCACGTTGGGTAGGTTCTTTCTTGTCAAGCCAATCGCCGTAACTGTCACGGCTTGGCTTGGGGTTTTCGATAACGGATAAACCGTTCTCCAAACATATAATATCGCTTAATCGGCGTAGTGCTATGCTTGAAAGCCAAAAGTTTATATATTTTCTTGTGGCTTCGATATTGACGGAATTAAACATGATATGACAATGGATATGCTCCTTGTCCTCATGGGTAGCCACAGCGTAGGAGTGCTTGCCTTTCGTCCACCGCATGGCTAAGTCATTGCCAACTTTGGTAGCTTCATCGGGGGGAATTTCACCCGGCTTGAACGAAATACGCATATGGTACATCAGCACATCTTTGTTGCGTGGCACTCTGCCTGTGTTAGCGGAATACTCTTGCTTTGACATGATAAATTCCGTGGCGGCGGTACGTTTGTCGCAAGCGTAGGTACTTATCAATTCGCCGTTGCGTGTTTTGCTTGGATTCATAATATATTTCAAACTGTCCTGTATGGTTGCGGCGGCAGACTTCCCTTTTTCCGCTCGTATTGGTTTAATCCATGTTGTTGCCAAATATCAAGCCCCCTTCATAAGTTTTGTAATTTTGTAATTCTTCAAAAATAAAAATGCGGTTGAGCCTTTTATCTCACCGCACTTTTACGCTATTCTATGTTTCAATTTTCGTCCTTTTGGACGTTGCCGTTGCTACTACCCGCCGATTCAAGTATGAGCGAAACGGCTAACCTAAAACCATATGCAAAACTTTCATAGCCGTAGAGGGCGGCAGATTCATCTTGTAAATCGTCCAGTTTGAGAAAATTCTCACGGTCTACGTCTGATAGGCTCTTGATAAATTTTGCCTTTTCCTCTGCAACCTTTTCATTGGCTTTTTGGAGTTCAGCGTTTCCAAGTCCGATATTTTCATCGGGATATATCTTCCCATCGTATAGCTGTTGCAGTATGTTTTCATTCATCGGCATTACTTCCTCTCTTGTTCGTATTATATCCCGCAAGGTTGAAAATGGGTATGCCTTTTTCTTTGGCAAGCCGTACCGTTTGTGCCGTTCCTGTTCGCTGATTTTTCAAGTAGGCTATGCAGTAATCGCTGTCTTGCACCAAGCGGATATTGCGTTTCTTCATGCAGTCCGAAGTATACGCTTCCGACACATAAATAATTTCATCAGCGGCGGCAAGCAGTTTCGCATACGCCGCCTTGTCCTCGTCCGTCCAATCTTTGTCTTGTTCTCGGCAAGGCAAAACCATAATCAGCTTTATGGATTCATGCCTTGCCTTTAATTCCAAAACGGCGTACCCTGTGAGGGTATCAAAACCAAGTGCGCCGCCATTGTGGAACGAATTAACCCCATGCTGTGTAATGAGGGTTTCCATAGTTTCCACAATGCGGATTTTCAAATCGGGCAATTCGGCTTTTGGAATTTTCCTATGCCCCGTGAAACAAACCTTTCCTTTTTCCAATTTCTGCAACCCCTTTCAAACGCGCTAAATTACTGGATAAATCCCATCGTAGCGCGCTCAAAAGGCATAGCGCAGCCCCCTAAAAAATCTTTGTGAAAAACGGAGGCCACGGGTTAAATATCTGAATGATTTTTTAGGCGCATTGCCCGTAAAAAAATTAACCGTTGGGTTATGTACTTGTCCCAACTTGTAGAGTAAAATGTAGCAATGGCACGGAAAAATTCTATTTTTGGGTGTGATGATATGAACAGTACAAATAAATTCTTGAAAGCCTTTGCACAGGACTTAGATTCGGGCTTTGACCCGGCGGGTATGTCTTTCCCCAAGTCACTTGTAGAACGTATGCTTGCGAATAGTGAATATTTCGCACGGCAGAGCGGGCAAGAGCATGAACGTGAAGATAATGTATGTCGTATGCTTGCAAGCGGTATGCCGATTGAGGAAATTTCCCTTATCCTAAAAATCCGCACTGATGAAATCCGCATTATTGAACGTAATAACACAAGAGTAAAAATCCCCGAATACACACGCACATACAAATCCAGAGCAAAGAGTAGGGCAAGGGCGGCAAAACAAATCAGCCCATTGCCACGCTCGGCAGAATAGATACAAAAAAAGCACGGCGGCTACTCCCATGTCACGCATGGAGTAACCGCCGCACTAATGCTATATCTTCACCAACTTATTCATAATGCCCTCGGCAGACTGCCATAACTTTTCGTAGTTATCTTGCAAATCCGCTATATCGGCGGCGTAGATACTTCGGGTTTCGTTGGCTCGTTTTGCCACTTGGTTAAGATTATTCGTGGCGTTCCGTAGTAATCGAACCAACTCACGCACATCGGAAAAATCAACACGGACAACATAGCCGTCTAAAATCATTTTACGAATGTATGCGCCACGGTTGCTAATCCCCGATTCTGCCATTTTCTTTTCAATCAGTGAAATATCATCAGCCGACACACGGAATGATATAAATGTTTCCCTGTTTGGTTTCTTGGCGGGTTTTTGCCGTTCTATCGTGAACCGTCCTCCTTTCGGTCTTGTGTTTTCGGGCGTTCTGTTTGTGGCGAACCGCCGCCAAACGTAGCCCTGCTTTTTTCAGCGTAGCGTTCAATCGCTTCGAGCATAGAGGGCTTGCCCTTTGCAACATCAGATTTTGCCGCTGTGCGTTCGGGTAGGTTGGGCTTCACTGCCGTAGTAGTGCGTTCCTTGTTTCTCTCAACCCTACTAACGGGCGAAATTTTAAGCACCTCGTCCAAAATTTTAGCGGTATCTTTCTCGGCAGGGATAAAGTATCTTGTGTTAAAACCTATCCGCTCGGTGAACACGCCTTTTTTATTCAGCATATCGGAGTGCAAATAATCTGCCCCCATGATTTCAATACGCTGTTCGTTAGACACACGCCTTTGAGCGATTTTCCAACCATTATCAAGGTGAACAGTATCTCCGTTTTTGATATGCTTGATTAAATCCGTTGTTCCTATTTGTTCCTTTTCCCTTGTAGCACCCAACTTATCCAACGTAGCGTCAATCAATTCTTCGGGAATCACCCTACCAATCAGCATATCGCCGTCCGTTGTCAGCACACGGTATATCCGTACATTTTCGGTGGGGAGTTTATCCCACACGGGAAGCACCGTACCGCCGATTAAGTGCAGATTGCTTGTGCGAAATTCGGGCAGTTCGTCAATGGCATTATTCCAAAGTGATTCAGCTTTTTCGGGGGTGAGTTCAGTCCAATTACTCGCAAGCCTGTTTAGCGGCATATACTGGTTGCCGTCTTGCCCCGTAAGTCTGCAATTTTCAATAACACTACCATGCTCGTCAGTCATGGACGATGTTTGAAAAACTGCCCTAACCGCACCAGTATTTTTACTTTGGTAAAAACCCATAAAGGCGGTATTCTGTGTATTTACATCATCAAACTGCAAAGGCTTGATTTTATCATGGGCGGTTAGGCTATAATATTTTGTCGTTGCCCTGGTAGCTTCATCGGCTCTAATATCATGGGCTTCATTCAAAACAACCTTATCCGCTTTGTAATTTTCCAAACCTTTATCAAGCGTACCCTCTTGCATGGCTTTTTCTGTGGCTATATGCAAACGCTCGGCGTAACCGTCAAAGACTGCGTTTTGTTCGTGACATTCGAGGGATAGGATTCTGTTCAGAAACTTGTTGACCTCACGGAGTTCATCTGCCCCGTGGACGATGTTGCCATACTCATCAAGGATTTTATCCTTTAGCCCTAACTTCTCAATAATTCCCGTACCGTCTGAAATATCGGATACTTTATTTTGGACTAATGCCTTATAAAATCCCGCCAAAACATCAGCGGCAAAAGCATTTTCTAAGTTATCCCCTGCGGTAAATAAACCTTGACTTCCAGTTTGCCGTTGCCCTTTCGTCAACGCCCCCAACTGGTCTAACCGCTTGGCGATTGTGGATATAAAACGCATTTGCCCCTTTAAGTCGGTAGTTACCAATGCAAACGTGGGCGAGGAAACTTGATTGCTCCTGTGAGAACGCCCGAAACCCTGTACCGCCGCGTCAGCTTGCCAACCCGCCTGTAGTAGATAATGTACTCGGTGTTGTTGGTTTTTAGCAGACTTATCGGCGTGATAACTCTTGCCCGTTCCCCCTGCCTTAGAGAAAACAATGATACGTTTTTCGCCATCTTGAAACGCCGAAACATCAGCTTGTTTTTTATTTGCGATATTTTCCTCTTTGGCTTTGCCGTCTTTGACGACAACACGCCGTTTACGCCCTGTGTTCTCCGCAACCATATCACTGCCGAAATGGTTAATAATCATATCGAGGGCAGAAGCGGGTACTTTGATACTGCCTAACTTATCAAGCAGTTCTTCCTTTTGTCTAACGGCTTCACGATTGATAACGGGTTTGCCCTCACTGTCATAAACAGGCTTGCTACGGGTGTTGCCGTTATCGTCCGTGTATTTTTCAAATTGGGTGGTGGGAAATGAATTTTCGATATATGACATCAACATTTGCTTGGGCGTTAAGTCAAAATCTTCAAGGTCTAAATCTTGCTCTTGCAAGCGGGTAAATTCACGTTCCTGTGCGCTTTCATTGGTACTCACAAGCTGAATAACGATTGAATTATCATTATCCAACTGCTTTTGAATATCGGCAATCATGCTCGGCACTTGCATTGCAGTAAGAATCTGATTGAAAAACCGCTGTTCCGCACTCCAAAATGCCCCGTATGCCTTGCCTTTCGCCGTACCGTCTTTATCTTGGTTGGTGTCTTTCAATGCTTGGTTTAAGTTTTTGAGGACGATTTGCCAACTACGCGCCAACTCATCGTAGATTGTCCGTTGCTCCGGCGTTAGTTGGTGGACGATTTTATCATAGGCAACATCTTCATAACTGATATTGCGGGACAAATAAACGCCCATCGCTTTCATATCCCGTGCTATCAGTTCCATTGCGGCAAGCCCACCCGCCTTGATTCTGTGAACAAAATTGTCACCGTTGGGGAACGCTGTACCCTCACCCCATAATCCAAGACGCTCTGCATACCGCAAGTTATCTACTTCGGTTGCCCCTGTTGCAGAAGAATAAATAACTTTTGCGTTCGGTAACGCTTCCTGTAATGCAAGCCCCGCCATTCCTCGTTGACTGGCTTTTTTTATGCCCCTGTTGCCTTTGGAAGCGGTAGAATTAGCCATATTGTGGGCTTCGTCAAAAACGATTACCCCGTCAAAGTCTTTGCCAAGCCAGTTTACGATTTTTTCAAAGTTTGAACCGCTTTGGTCGAAACCCTTTGACATTGAGGAATAGGTAGTGAATAGGATTGCTTCATCACGGCTCAATGATTTTTCCGCATTTTGACCGCCCTTAAACTCTACCACTAAATCGGAGTTGCCGAATAACGCCTTAACATCACGTTTTGCGTCCGGCACTAACCCCGTGTTTTCGCTCACCCATACCGCTTTTTTACTGCCTTGATTGAAATTATCTAAAATAACCCCCGTTATTGTGCGCCCCTTGCCTACGCCTGTGCCGTCACCCAAGAAAAACCCCCTTGTATTGCCGTTGGGGAGTGTTTGGCTATGGCTTTGCCCTGCATATGTCACCGCTTCTAATTGAACGTCCGACAATATGCCCTTATCAATAATATCTTGACTTAGTTGGGGCTTGTAAGTAACAGGCGGCGGCTGAATTGCACTCATAGCCGCACTTTCGCTAATGTTGGCAGGGTGTGGTTGTACGTTTTGCAGAAGTAACGGTTGCGGCTCGTAGTTCTCAAAAATGCTGTCGGTAAGTTCTGTTTTAACAGGCTTTGGCGGTTTTACAGTGGGTGTTATGGGCTTTGCCTGTTCGGTTAGCGGCTCAACACTCCCAATAGATTGTCCGTTATCAGTAAAGCCAGTTCGTCCAGTTCCGTTATTGACATCATTTCGTCCGTCATTTCCGCTATCTCGTCCTCCGTTGACGTTGAGTGCAAGCCCATCATTGCTGATATTTGCAGATTCGGGGGTAGGTGTGGCAGTTCCTCCAAGAATCGTACTAACCTCTGATGTGACGGTCTGCCCGTGTCTATCTCCACCAACTGCGGGATTAGTTCTGCCGCTTGCGTTAGGTACAGATTCAACGGGCTTATGCTCTGATTGTCGTTCCGAAGCAACATCAAGGCGTGTTGTTGCAGTGGGGTTTTGTTCATTTCCCCGATTAGCTTCATATTGTATGCTTGGTCTGCCATTTTTAACCCCTTCCAAAATGTTTTGTAAGTCCGATAAATTCTCTACAAATGCAGTCTTTACAGGCTCGGTTGTAGCCCCTGTTTTATCAATGACTAACATTTGTATTCCGAAAGTCGTACCGTACTTGCTGTAGTTTTTGCCGTCTACACCGATATTCGCCTTAACATTGTACTGTTCCTTAATGTCACGCCACCAACTACGGAAAGCGGGTGCGTCATCAGCCATGCCTTGCCCGACAATGGCAACCAATCGCCCATTTGGGGCAAGCATTTTTAATGATTCTTCGATATGCTTTGCCCCGATTTTTGTATCGTGTATATTTCGTTCAGCAGACGAAGAAAACGGCGGGTTCATTACGATAACCGTAGGCTCTAATTTATCCCCGTGGATATTGTTGATTTGTTCTGCGTCCTCGTTGAAAAAGCCGTCAAACGGCAGATTCTTAATGATTTCAAGTCTACGCTTATCAAGTTCATTTACAAATACGGTTGCGCCGTCTTTCTTGGCGAATACCGCTATGCCGCCAATTCCGGCAGACGGTTCAAGCACTGTGTCGTTTGCGTTGACATTCGCCGCCCAATTCGCAAGATAGGCTATGCTTGGTGGGGTAGAAAACTGTTGGTATTTTTCCATTTCGGTGGTGCGTTTTGTTTGCGTGGGGAGTAAGTCAAGTGCGTTCATCACATTTTCATGTGAAAGGTTATCAATAGATAACATGAATTGATTTACGCCAAGTTCCATAGCGTCGTATGCGTCTTTTGGGGTAAATGCGTTGTTTGCCATTGTATCGCCGTATGCTTTTGTTGCTTCTGCGAATAATTCCGCACTTGTAAATTTTTCGCCTGTTTCAAGTTTGGATTTTACAAAGTCTGCTATTGCCATTGTTGGGGAGGGCGTAACATCGGCGGTGAGGGATTCATGCAATACAGCTTCCGGCTCGGTGTGTTGCCCCACCAGTTCGTCAAATGCCTGTGATTGTTGCATTGCAACATCAATCATTCGCCCTAAACGTGCCTCTGCCGCATCTTTAAGCCCTGCAAAATTATCCGTGCCATACGCCGTTAATTCGTCAATTACAGACTGCGGGACGTTTTCTTTTACGATAACGACACTACCATCAGCATGAACACGGGCAACAATATCTATTTCATCGGGGTCTATATCGTTGAACACGATAATCCTGTCGGGGTCAGATAAAAACCGATAACTAAGGGCATAATCGGCGGCGGTGTCCTGTTCGGGTGGCGGGGTATCTACCGTAGCAGATTCTTCCCTTTCTGCCGCTTCCACGTTTACGTTAAACTCGCCACTAACAACAAAATCATTTAACAGATTGTAGACTTTTGCTTTAACTCTAAAATCGGTTAGTGTATTCCCGTCTATTTCTTCAAAGTAATTTTTCGCTTTCGTAAAGTCAACAGTAGCCATAAGCCTGTCAAAACGCCCAAACTCATTTACGTTTTGCTCGGTTGCGTTATCTTTAGTTAATTCGTGGAGTAAGTTTTTGTCTACGCCAAAAATTTTAGATAAAGCCGTGATTTGTGTGTCTTTATCCCAATGGGAGGATTGCAATTCTTCGGGCTGTTGCGGTGAAACATCCGCTTGTGCGTCTTGTTTGTGAGATTCAAGAACATTCAAATAATTCGCCCGAACGTCCTCATTGGACAAATTGCCGTTACGGTAGGCGTTCATTTGCTCCCAAATGTCACGGGGTATATTGGTTTGCCCTAAAATCTGCCCCCACGGGGTAATACCCGTTGTGTTGGTGATATAGGTTAAATCGCCCATGCGTCCTACGGCATACTCTACGCCGTCCTTATTGTAACCGATAACATCACGGTCTTGATATAGCTTCACATCAAAATCAAGCTGTGCTGTTTTCCAATCCACGAAAAATACAGGCGGTGGGCTGTTTGGCTCATTTTTAGTAGCAGATTCGGGCTTGGATTCTGCTATTACTTCGGGTTCGGGTGGTGTTTCTACAGCTTGGGCTTGCGGCTCATCGGCGGCGGGTATGCTGTTTTCTGCCTTGATTTTATTCCATTGGGCTTCAAGGAAACTATCAGCTAAATTACGCTCGTCATTTACTAAAAAATTATCCTCGTCCATAAGCTGCCCGATACGCCGTTGTACTTTCGCCCACGGCAACTCAATAGGTTCTGCCTCGTCTTTGGTAACAGTAAAAATGCCCGTGCCGCCGTATTCCTCTTTAAGAAATTTAGCGGTATCACGGGCGCGGGCGTGTTCATACATATATTCTAAAACACGGATTTTACTGTCAATATCGCCATTCCATGCAGTTATGGCTTGGTCTATATCGTCTTGGGTGATAGTGACTAATTGCGGCGGTGCTGAAAATAAGGCTTGTGCTTCACGCTCCCCTGTGCTGTCTATAATTTCATGCTGTTGTTCTTCGGTGGGGAATAGTGGGATTTGCTGAAATTGTGGCGTTTCTGTAGTTTCGGTTTGGTCTAACTGTAAATCAGTTCGCGGATTATTATTTCCTCCGCTTGGGATTTCAGATTCTCCATGTGTGCTGTGTAGCCCATCGGGTCGGCTTCCTTGTTCGGCGGCGGGGTTTGTTTCGTTAAGTTCTCCACTATCTGCCGCAACTGTTGGTTGGCTTGCTTCTCGATTTCCAGACAATGGGGGTACAGTGTTCCCTTCATTGCGAATATTGAGTACAGAATCCCCCTGTGTTTGTTCAGATAATCCTTCCTCAACATTCCGAACCTCCCCAATTCCTCCGTCTGTTCGGGTATCGTTATGTCGGGTATCAGATAATCCCCGCATGGGGAGTATGTTATTTCGTTGTGGCTTGCTGTTGCTACGCTCATGCTCATTGCCCTCCAATTCGGCGGCTTTTTGCCGTTCATGTTTTTTTATGGTGACTTCGATTTCCCGTAAAACGTCCTCACTTGTTACACTTACCGCTTTTCCAAGTGCAAAAACGCTTTCGGGTGTGTTAAAATCGAAAACAGATTGAAAATCCTCGTTGCTGATAAATTCAGTGGGGTCTAATCCGCAACGGCTCATAAGGGTGTAGGCGGTACTTACAATCAAGGCTTCAACAAATGCTACGCATTTGCCCGATTCATCAAGCCCCTCTAAATGACTGCCCTCCGTTGCGAATAGTATATCGTGTGCGTTTTCCTCATAGTAACGAGTGGCGAGGGTTGCCGCAATGCCGTAAAGGGTATCACCCAATTTATCATCGGGATTGTGCCACGTTGATATATCGTAGGCTTTATCAAGGGCTTCCAAAACAGGGGCGTTATGTTCTTGCTCTAACTGCCATAAAAACGGACGGTGGGGATTATACCGTCCGTCTTGGGTGTCCATTACATCAAAAACATATTTCAGCTTGCCCTTGCCTTGTGAATTGTCAAACAGGGCAATCCCCTTTGAACCACGCTTGATATAGCGATTCATAGGCTTATTCCATGTTTCAAAGGGCGCGCAAGCTATAGCGTCCGGGCGTTGGGCGTGTATCATCATTTGTTCTTCAAAAGGATATTTGTATAATCGCCCTGCTGTTTTAAGAAAACCCGTCCAATCTTGCATACTTTGGGTGATTTGCTTTGTTTGTTCGTCTGCAATGTCAACGTAGGTTTGGTATTTCCTATTCAGCAAATACATCATCCTCGTCAAAATCATCTGCTATATAAAATGCAATGGCGGCAAATTCCTCATCGGTGAGAGTGTCCAGTTTTTCGAGGGTGCTGCCGAACAGTTCAATCATTTCCGGCTCGTAAATATCATGCAGGGCGGTAATGAGTTCGTTCCGCAAGGCTTCACGGTTTGCGGTATCGAAAATGCACATAAGGTTTAATTCCTCTACACTGAATTTTTCGGGGATTAGCATGGAATCGCCTACCTTTCATCATTATTTTTCTTGGTGGATTTTTCGGGCGTGTCCATGCCCGGTTGTGCCTTACCGCCAAACTCTGCCTTGCTTTTTTGCTCCCCTGCTTTAATGGCGGTCATTAGAGAGGGTTTTTCTTTCTCAACCTCACGGAAGCATTTAACAAAACCGTCAAGGACGGCAAGGTGTGTTTTTAGGTAAATATCGGGCTTGGGTGTGTCAAAGTCTTTCGCCCAATCCTTGTTATTGTTGGATAATCGCCCATCCCAACTTTGGTCATTGACGGTGGCGGCTACTACCCACGCTACACGGTCTGCGCCAAATTCCTCAATAACATTTCGTGCGGCAGTTTTCAAGTCATAACGGTATTGCTCGTAGTTACTGTCGGTTATGGCTTGGTCTATTGCATTGCCGCACTCGATATTAAGGTTACGGCTTTCGTGGAACGCTTCAATTTCGCCGTTTTTGATAGCGTGTTGTGATGAAAATTTGTATATGGACTGTTCGTTTTTGGGAATGTCGGGCGGCTCGGCGGTTGGGGGTTCTTCGGGTAGCGGTGGCTCATCGGGGGGAGAGGATTGTTCCGACGGTGCAGACGGTGGCGGTTCTTTATCTTCCGTGCCATTATGTTCTACGGCGGGGGTCTGCTCCTGTTGTGCGGATAACTCCTTAAATTCGTTGGAGTTCTGCCATTCCTCACGCTCCATGCCGTAAATGCCGTCATGGTCTACAATCTCGGAAGAATCGAAAACCATTGATTCTGTACCGTCATTGAAAAGCAGAAAAACGCTGTGGTCTTGCTTGAATAAATCAATGGCACGGTCATATTGCAGGGGTAGCATATCTTCGGCGGTGTAACCGTAAGCCGTCATATCCGCTATGCTGATTGTGGGGTCGGGCATGGGTTCGGCGGGTTCTTGGGGCGGTGATTGCTCAACGGTCTGCGTAGTTGTAGGTGATTCTGTTTCGGTAGATACGTTTTTTTCGGAAGCGGCGGCTTGTTTTTCCTGTTCCGTTCGCTCATTCGCCAACTTAACATTTTCAACAATCATTACAACGTCTTTCGGTAGGTTTTCCTCGAAAAACTCAACATTGCGAAATGAATCCACATATGCCACTTTTACCAACTTGCCGTTATCGTCTTTGTCCAAATTGTTCAATACCGTTGTACCCTCGATACTGTACACAAAGGCAAGGCTGAACGGCTTTTGCTCGGAATTGAAAAATACGGTAGCGTCTGCATATTCCGCATTTTGGAGTACGGCGGTAATAGGCACATATTCTTGATTACCTATGTTGGTAAACCATTGGGTCGCAAAATCATTTATCTGCCCCTGTAAATCGCTTATTGTGCGTTCGTTTCCGTTTCCGTCAATGCTATGCCCTATGCCGTCCTCAATACGCTGATAAAGCGGCGGGTTAGATTGCTGAAATTCAACGGCGGTTGCTGTTTTTGCTTCACGGTCAACGTCAAATACAATCATGGGGTCGTACATTAAATCGCCGTTTTGGACATAAGTGTGCATGATTGATAGTTGGTTTTCGCCAATCCATTCAAGGGATAGCGGCATAAAACCCGCACCCGCCTCCATACGTTGGTGATAAAACTCGCCGTCTGCAATTTGCGGGAATAGTTCGGACAGCTTTTCAAAGTTTTGCTGTTCAACAGTAATTTTGCTTGATTTTTCGGGAGTTGCGGCGGTAGGCTGCTCCTTTTCGGGAACAACGGGCTTTACTTCCTCAAAAGAAAAATCCACCCCTGCGATATTCTGCGTGGTGGATTCGGTGGTGTACTCCGGCGTGATTGGATTTTCGGGGGTTTTAACTGCCGCTTGTTGGGGTGGTTGTTCGGCGGCGGTTAAATCAATCCCACGTTCTTTGCAAATAGCGGCGAAACGGTCATCTATGGCGTTTATTATGGTGTTTGCTTCTTTTCGGATAGTGTCTATGGAAGCCCTAAACTCTTTCATATCGTGGTCGCTCCATGAAGCGAGATAACCGAAAGAATTATCCCCCGTTTCTATGCCGTACTTTTGGCAGACAACATATGAAACGCTCTCTGCTTCAATTTCCTTGACTTCTTTTGACTTGGGCTTTTCCCCTGCCGCCAATAATTCACGGTCATGTAACCGTGCGTGAGTAATTTCATGTATAATAGCGGAAACGGTTTGTATTTCGCTCATGCCCTCACGGATTCCGATTTTTTCACCGAAACGGCAGTAACCGTCTTGTTCGGGATTCATTGGCTCAAACACAATCGGTAAAGGTGATACCGCTTTCAGCGTATCCAAAAACGCCTCGTAATGCTCCACATTGCCCGTTAAATCCTCCGCAAGTTGGGGCAATGGTTCGCCCACGGTTTGGCTAACGTCAAAGACAGGCACTAACTTAAACCGCATATTCAACGAAGATACGGCGGTTAATTCTTCCATGATTGTATTGCCGTCTTTGTCCAACATGGGCTTGTTGGTTGCGGGGTCAATTTTTTCAAACAGCTTAGTTTCGGGCTTTTTACTGCCAATGGGGGCATAAATTCGTAGACTTGTTTCACCTTTTTTCGGGCTTCGGTTAAACTGTTCTTTCCATGTCTTGAATGACGCAACCCGAGTAGCACCGGGCATTTGCGTATGAATCAGCATAACATTTCGTGCGCTGTAATTATGGAAATGTGACATTGCTTTCAAAAAGTCTTTGTATTTATCGCTTGAAAATAACTCCGTAATGCCTTTTTCAAGTTTATCGGTGAGTTCCTTGGTACGTTGGTCTGCTTCTTCTTTCCATGCGGCTGTTGATTTTGACGCTTTAGCCATTACTTGCCTCCTAACTTTGATAAATTTGGGAAAACAAAAAACCGCCTGTGTGTGAACAGACGGCTCAATCATTTGCATTGTTGTTATTTCGGTCTTATTTGGTCATAAAACATATAATCTATTACGCTTGTGTCGGCTTCGGCGGGATACCAGTCTTTGTTATAGGTGCTGTAATATGCCGTTAAAGCCCTTAACTGCAACCAATTCCCCTCTAATGCGTATGTGAGAAGTCCGGCGATATGATTCACCATGAAAATGTTTACTTCTTTCATAGCTTCATCATCTAAGTGTTTGTTTCTGCCATGATAGTTCTCAACTACACCGTCACGGAAAATGTACATGGTAAAGGCTTTGGCGATACAATCAATATTTTGCGGGTCAAAAAACCATTGCTTCGCTAATTCGTTTTGTTCATCAAACACTTCCTTGTTTTCCCGCTTGAATCGCTCAAAGATAATTTTTGCATCATGTGTTCGTGCGTCTGCTTTTAGTTTCGTATCATCCGACATGGGTATTCCTCTCCAAAATTTGCATAGATAAGTACATTCAGAGCATAGCCAATGCGAGGATAATTCATTCAAACAGGGTATTGTCTTTCAGCTTGGAATGAACAATGTGAGGACGCGCCCATAATCGTTGAAACTTCGCCCAATCGGGTAAAACTTCCCCTTGCTCGTTTCTAAAAAGCATTGCAAACGGGAGGAAGCCCGCCCGCCACGAATCCCGCAAGCGTTTTTCTGCCGCTTCAAAGGTATCGCCGGGGTAGCCAATAAGCACATAACATCGTGCCGTTTGGGATTTTTGGGTGATACCGCCGTCACGGAGTAATTTTCCCGCTTGGATAAGCGGCTCGTAATCATCGGCGGTATCATAGGCACAATAAAACCGTTTTGTTTTGACTTCCCTCAACAATTCAACGTGCCACGGTTTTAATAATTTTGCTTCCAAACCGCCCGTAAATACTGGTTTTTCGGTCTGATTTTTCAGCATTGCGAATACTTCACGGATATGTTTTTCTGAACAGGCGAGTAAATTATCGTCCAGTACGTTATGCCCCTCGGTTACAGGCAACTCCCGCAAACCGCCCTCACGCTTTGGCACGTTACAAAACCAACACGAATTATTACAACCTCTCGAAGTGATTACATATCCCTTTTTGAGATACATACCCGGTACAAAGTCACCACCGGGCGTATTGTACGCCGCGCCGCCTACTTTCACGGGCAAGCCTGTTTTTAGCCAACTTTCCGCAAGTTGTTCAGCTTTCGGGATGTCGTATGAAAATGTGGTACTGATATGCACCTCGTCTATATCGGGTAGGATTTTCGGCGGCGGTGTAGTGAACGCAAGTACATCATCGGGCGTGGCGGTTGTTCTTCTTGGAAAGACTCTTGCAATATTCAACACTTCACCCCCGCAACTATACCGCTATCTTTCAAGTGGAGAAGTGTTTGCTTATGTTCGTTTTCGCAAGTTTCAGACGTTGCCACTGCTTGGATAAATGCCTTATCTGTTATCAATTCGTTAAGGCAGTCTATAATGTAGGGGCATAATTCAAACTTGCATTTTTTATGATAAAGGCAGTAATCACAGGATAAATCAGCATATTTGTACTTTGTTGTGGGCGTTTTTTTACTGCCTTGCTTTTGTTGAGTATTAGGCGGTTCTTGCATGAGGGTTTCATATTGTTGGGTGTTGCCATCTGTAAACACGGGTACGCTCCTTCCTAAAATTATTTTGAACGTGAAAAAGCCGCCTGTTTTGGATATACAGACGGCTTAATGTTGGTTATGAAATTATGAGATTGTAGGGCTTTGGTGTGGGTTTTACCGTTCATCGGCGGCTTGGTGGCGTTCTTCCATATGCCGTTCCCGCCGTGAATCCTTTATATCTTCTCTGTGCCGTTGTCGTTTACGTTGTTCCAATGCTTCCAAATGCACCAACATGGACGGACGGGAAGCGTTGTTTATAATCCCATCACCAACCATGTTGTAGTTATCCTCGGCTTTTATTTCAGCGGCACAAAGAAAGTTAGGCTTTTTCGGGGCTATGATTTTGCCCCCTTTTGTTCAAATTCCATTTTGAAATTGGGGTAGCCCTCGCCCTTATCGTCCAAAATGACAGTAGCGTTATAGGTCTTACCCGTTTTGTCGGAATGAAGCCCAGACATAAAAATACGCCCCTCTGTGAGAAGCGCAACGGCGATTTCCTTTGTAAGCGTTTTCTTTTTCGCTTCAAAAAACTTATTGTTTCGCCAAAATGCAAATTTACAGGCTTTGTTGGAACAGAAGAAGCCTTTTGTTGATTCTGCAATATCGCCTTTGCACCGTGGACACTTGCCGATAACCTCACCACTGCCACCCTGCGAATTACTTGACGGGAATAGGGCTTTGAGTTCATCGGGTACTTTATTGTGAGTTTTCACCGTATCAGCAACGAAGCGGTTTATGGCAATCATAAAATCATCAACCGATAATTCCCCGCGCTCAATACGCTTCAAGTGGTTTTCCCATTCTGCCGTTAGCATAGGGGATTTTACGGAATCGGGCAGTACCTTAATCAGATTAACGCCCTTTTCGGTAGGTAGTAATAACTTATCCTTACGCACAAGCAATCCCGATTTTACAAGGTTCTCAATGATAGCGGCTCTTGTTGCGGGAGTGCCAAGCCCCTTGCGTTCTACATCTTCGGGCATATCCTCCGCACCCGCTGTTTCCATAGATTGTAATAAAATATCTTCCGTGAAATGCCGCGGCGGTTGACTGAAACCCTCACGAACGGCGGCATTGACGGGGAATTGTTGCCCCTCGGATAAATCGGGCAGGGGTTTTTCTTCGTTTTTGTTGGTCTTACCCAAACTGCCGATAAACGCCTGTTCTACGGTTTTCCAACCGTTCTGTTTAATGGTCTTGCCCTTGGTGGTGAATATTTCACCGTGGCAATCAAGCGTTATCACCGTTTCGGCGTAAATATGCTTATCCGATACCGCCGCCACAAGGCGGGTGCATATCATCATCAAAATATTTTTGTCTGCGGTAGGTAATGTGGAAGTGTTCGTCGTTGGCATGGTAGGCGTAGGAATAATCGCATGGTGGTCGGTGACTTTTGCATTGTTCACAACTTGGGAAGTGTTAATATTTCCGACACTAACCCCGAACGGTAATGCGGCGGCTACGCTTTGAACAAGTGCGGGAATACTGCTCGCCATATCTTCCGTTATAAATCGGGAATCGGTGCGGGGGTATGTCACGATTTTTTGCTCGTATAAATTTTGTACCGCACTTAAAGTTTGTGCGGCGGTGTAGCCAAATTGCCTGTTAGCTTCACGTTGTAAAGTTGTGAGGTCGTATAATTTCGGTGGTGATACAGATTTTTCTTGCCTTTGAACAGACTTTACAGCGGCGGTCTTGCCGTCACAGTCGGTACGGATAGCCTCGGCGGTGGTTTTATCTTTCACCTTTTCCCGCTCGGCTTTAACACCGCCGCCCGATATTTCAACAACGTAAAACGGTTCTTTCGTGAAGTTTGATATTTTCTGTTCACGCTCAACAATCATTGCAAGCGTAGGCGTTTGTACACGCCCGACACGAAGTTGTGAATTGTACAGTACGGACAGTAATCGGCTAAAGTTCATACCCACAAGCCAATCTGCCTGTTGGCGGCAACGTGCCGAATGGTGCAAGCGGTCATACTCCGTACCGTCTTTTAAGTTGCGGAAACCCTCTGTAATAGCGGATTCTTCCATACTGGAAATCCATAATCGTTTTATGGGCTTCTTACATTTTGCGTGTTCATAAACAAGGCGAAAAATTAACTCGCCCTCACGCCCTGCGTCTGCGGCGTTCGTAATAACGCCAACATCAGCACGTTTCATTAAATCCACAAGGATTTTTAACTGCTTTTTGGTGCTTGCCGTGGCGGTATATTTCCACTCTTGCGGGACAATCGGCAAATCTTTGTATTGCCACTTCGCATATTTTTCATCATATGCTTGTGGCTCGGCAAGCCCTAACAAATGCCCTACGCACCATGATATTACATAGCCGTTGCCCTCGTAGCTTCCGTCACGGCGGGTCTTTGCGCCCAACACATCAGCCAGCGATTTTGCGACACTTGGTTTTTCTGCGATAACAAGGTTAAGCATAGGCTTTTGCCCCTTTCCGTTTGTTTTTCGTTTCGTTTGGCTCGTTATGTCTGCCATGCATCCATAACATCACAATAAGCAGAACGCCAACGAATATAAATACACCACCCAAAACATAATCCCGAACAGGCAGTAATTCGCCTGTTTGCGGTAGGGTGATAAACCCATAATCCGCATAAGGGATATTGCTATCCCTTTGTGCGGTTACGTCTATCCTTACCGTGCCTGTTCCGCTAACTGTGAAGAATATCCGCGCCCGTTCATGCAAAAATCCGAACGGCACGGCATAATTCCTTAAAAAATAATCACCCTGCGGTAACGACAAGTAGGCGAACCCATTAAAATCCGTTGTAATTTCCGTTACCCGCACGTTGTCGGAAGTGCGGTACACGCCGAAAACTACGCCAACAATCGGATTGCCCGATTGTTCCGCTCTTGTAATAATCTCTATGCGCCCTTGCCTTGGTTGTGCCGTGCTTGGTGGGGTAACAGGAACGGCAGGGCGTGGAGCTGTCGGCGTGGGTTGCGGGGTAGGTTCGGGAGTTGGCGGTGTTATCGGTGCAAGGGGAATCAACATATCCGTTATTTCACTGTCACGAATTGTAAAGTTAATTCTATCCATGCTCATTACAAAACCCTCCGGCACGGCGGCATGACGCATAAAATAGTCACCCTGCGGAAGAAATACGGACGCTTCACCGAATCTATTTGTTGAAATGATTGATATAATTTCGTCCGTCATAACGTGGTGTACGGTAAATGTAGCACCCTCTAACCGTTCGGCGGTTTCTTCGGAAGTGACGGTTAAAAGCAGTCTGCCGGGTTGTGGAACAGTGGCGGGTGGTTCGGGGGGAATAATTGCGTGGGCTTGGTTTGTAATCGTGATGTCGTTTATGGCACTTGCGGCAATTCTCACATTGATTCTGTCGGGGTTAAAATCAAAACCCGCTATACTGCTAATCTGCCGAACGTGATAATCGCCCACGGGCAAAGTAACCGCCGCTTCACCGAAACGGTCTGTAATCAGTTCAGCCATTAGGCGGTTATCCATTGCTCGGCGTACTTCAAACCTTGCGCCATGTAGAAATTCGTTTGTGCCATCGGCTCTAACCGTAATAATCAGTCTGCCCGGTTCGGGTGGGGCTTCCGCTTGGGTTGGCGGGGTTGGTGTAGGCGTGGTCGTTGGTTCGGGAATTGGTCTGTTTGTGATATTTACCTCGTTAAGCCTGTTTGCCGCTATTCGTACATTGATTCTATCGGGGTTTGGTATGAATCCCCTCGGCGGTTGCAGTTCCCGCAAGAAAAAATCACCTATTGGCAAGGTTGCGGTAGCTTCACCGAATCCGTCTGTTATCAAGGTAGCAACAACTTCATTGTCAATAACGCTACGGACTTCAAAGACTGCACCGCTCAACAATGCGTTTGTGCCATGCGCTCGAAGTGTGACTAATAACCGCCCTGTTTCAACGGTTGGCGGTGTTTGTTCGAGAATTGGACGGCTCGTTACGTTTACTTCGCTGATTCTGTTTGCGGCAATGCGTACATTGATTCTGTTGGGATTGGGGATAAAATTGGAGGAGGGTTCAATTTCACGCACAAAGTAATCCCCAATGGGTAAGTCTATTGCCGCCTCACCGAAGTAATCCGTCATAATTGTTGCAATAAGTTCATTATCCATAGCACGGCGTATTTCAAAAATCCCGCCGCCTAAGAGTGCGTTAGTGCCTTGCGCCCGTAGGGTAATTAAAAGCCGCCCTGTTTCAATAGGCGGCGGGGTCGGTTCGGGGTCTTGTGCGGGTGGGTTTTGAATCGGCGGTTCTTGGATAGGTGGGTCATATGTTGGTGGCTCTTGTACAGGCGGCTCTTGTGTAGGCGGTTCGTAGGGTAATTCATTTTCATAATCGGGGTAGTCGTTGCCGTTTTGCGGTTCATAATCGGTTTCGGGATTTTCCGCTTCATAATCGTAATCTATATCCGTGTCGGGGGCTTCCGTTTCGTACTCATCGCCCGTGTCTGTTTCGGGTTCTTCTGTTTCATAATCATATGAATACCCTGCGTAGCCGTTATAATCGGCATACGCTGTAATCGTGGCGGCAAACATCATAACCGCCGCAAATACAAACATCGTGGCAAACTTCATAAATTTATTCAATCAAAACCCTCCTTCGATTTTTCTTGCTCGGATTAAAAGCCTGTGTGTCGCTTCTCGAATCGGCGTACAAGTGAAAAGCGTGATTATTGATTCATTCTGCGGTTGGACAAATGCTATTTGATTATCGGGAAGAATTACAAGAATCTCGAAAACCTCAAACACCATAGCCGTACCGTCCATTGCTTGAAATTCAATGATATTGCCGATTTCAACCTCGCCCAAACGGTTGAACATTGCACCGGATGTAAAGTTACGATGTCCTGCAATAACGGCATTACCGATTTCACCGATAACCGCCGTTTGCGGCACTCGTCCGGGTGCTATTCTTAATTCCGGCTCGTCTACACCCTCCATAATCGGCAGTCGTAGGTTAATATTTTCAATAGTGAGTATGCCAAGCGGAATAATGCCGTTTGGAAATGCGGTAGGGTCAAGGGGGATAGGTGCGGGAGTTGGCGGCGTTATTGGTACGGGTTCACAAATTGCCTCATACCCCCTAAAAGGTTCATATATCGGTTGGGGCAATGCTTCATCTTGCGGCGGGGCATATGGTTCAAAGGTTGGCATTTGCTCAACCTCTAAACCATAAAACCCAGAAACATAAGGAATATCCGCAACATCAGCAGTAACGGCGTGATTCTCCATTGCCGCCAAAATGCTGTCTAATAACTCCCCCTGTGTTTCAATATCCGCTTGCCGATTAAGTGACGGCGATACAAAAAACCATATCCCCACGCAAAAGGCGGCTATTGCCGCCGCCACTAATACAAATGTTTTTAGCTTCATTATTTATCGTCCTCCGTTCCGGCTTCGCCGTCCTCTGAATCGCCCGAATCGTCCGTATTGTAATAATCTTCGTTGTTATCGTCTGAATCAGATTGCTCGGTGGGTTCGTCCTCAAATTCCATTTCCTCACCCAAATCTTCCTCGTCCTCATCGGCATAATCATCATCTTGGGCTTGTTGTTTGGGGCGTACAATTTTTAGGTAATACCCAACACCGCCCGCAATGGCAATCGCTATCAGCAGAAAAATCATCGTGCCGTTATTACTGCCGCCGCTATCAGTGGTAGATGTATCAGGCGTGGGTTCGGGTTCTGTGTCTGCCGTTGTGTCCGTGGGTGGTTCGTGGGGTGTCATGGGAATTGTAGAAACGGGTATACCGCCGTCATTGTTTCCGCTTACGGAAATCTCATTACCCGCCTGTGCCGCCAAAGCAACCAAATCTTGCTCCGTGACGGCGTTTAGGAAATACACGTTGTTTGATTCTCGTTGACGGTCAACAATCAAGAAAAACACGTTGCCCGCGGGGGTTTGGAATGTGAAAAATTCCTTTTCATCACCGTTCATAGCGTTATCGAGTACGCCTGCCTGTCCGTCCGGGGTGAATGGGTTTGTTTGGGGTGATTGTGGCGGTGCTACGGGTATGCCTTGCGGCGGTTGTGGTACAGTGGGAACATAGTGCGGGTTTATGACTGTGACTACATTTGAACGATTACCCGCAAAGTCAATGGCGTAGACTATAATCGTTTCAGAATCATCAAACGCCAATAAATCCACTTGCAGAACGCTGTCTACACGGAAGTTAAAACGTCTGCCGTTTACAAAAATAGCTTCTACGGCATAGAATCCGTTTTGTGCCTCGATACGGAGAATTTCGCCCGATACGGAAGCCCGCACCGTGGGCGGGTCAACACTCTCGGCTTGCACGGTCATAGGAAAAAGAAAAGCACCCATGCAGAACATGAGTGCCAACATCACGGAATATTTAATTTTTATCAAGCAAAATCCTCCTTATCATTTTGGGGGTTTTCGGCGTTTTGCCGTGTTGGGTCTGCTTCATCAGCGGGGATTGTGTTTTCCAAGTTCGGCACAGCACCGCCTTGTTGCGCCCTAAACATACGAATAAATGCCGCCAATTCATCGGGTGCAACGTCAACACCTCGAACGGCGGCTATAATATCGGCGTTTTCAAGTTCGGTTTTTTGCCGCTCCAATTCCCGCAAGCGGTTTTGGTAGGCGGTCATTTTGCCACGGAGTTTTTCTATTTCATTGGTAATCCGTTCAATTTTGGGGTTCAATCTTCACACTCCTTCCCGTAATTTACCCCGATATAATCAAAAAACTCGCCCAAGTTGAGCGAGTTAATGCCATAATCCCATATGTCGGGGTGTGTTTGTTTTAATCGTTGATACTTGTTCGTTTTGTCTAAATGGCAGCCGACCACACACAACGAACAGCCTGTGCGCTGTTCCCCCGTGGTTTTTAGCTTGCCTTTCTTATCCTCCACAATATCGCCGTAAATGCTTGCGTATGGGATTTTATAATCCCTCAAATAGCGAAGAATATCATTGTGCGTCCAAAAAGATAGTGGTTTTGATATTTTTTTCTTTGCGTCAAAGGCATTACAGCTTGTTTTCAGCCAAGCATTGCGCCGCCTTATACTTTCGCTGGCTAATGTGCCGATAACGGGAAGATTGCCTGTTTCTTTGTGCCACTTATCAATCGGACGTTCTTTGAGTACGTCACAGCATTTATCGCTGAATTTATAATCGGAAGCTAACAAGAAAGCCCACTTTTGGTACATGGTTTCCCTGTACCAACTATACGAACCGTCTGTGTTTAACCCCTTGAAGCGGTTGACAGCCCATGTTTTCCCTATTTTGGCGTAGTGTATGCTTTTCGACACTTCTTTTGAGGGGTAACAAAGACCATGTTCTTTTATTGCTCTGCCAAAACAGCCCAACGAGCAATTCGTACAAATTTTGCATAATTGCGGCTTAACAATCGAAACATTGGGTTTGCTTTTAACAAACTCCACAATTTCGGGAAATTCGATTGTCGTATCACAAAAAACGGCGGGTATATCGGGATAACAACGTCTTGCCAAGTCAAGCAAAACCGTTGAATCCACACCGCCGCTAAAACTTATCGCCGTTTTGTGGTTGTTCCGTTCGTGCCACTCCATGATTTTTGCTTGTGTTACTTGGATTTTTCGAGAGAGCGGCCACGCTTGCATAATTTTCAAATCTTCGGCGGTATGTTTCCGTCCGTCCTCTAACAATATCAAACCTCCCGTCAGTTATTGCCTAAACTCTACAAAGAAAATCGGGTTAAATCTTCGACCTTCCCACGCAACTTCTAAATGCAAGTGCGCCCCGGTGGAAGCCCCTGTATTGCCTACCGTGGCGATAACATCACCACGTTCAACCTCTTGCCCCACGATTACAAAAATTTCATGGCAATGAGCGAATCGGGCTTGAACGCCGTCCTCATTCTCTATGACTACAATTCGTCCGTAGCCTGTCGGGTGGTATGCAACATAAGTTACCACGCCGTCAAAAGTAGCCAGTATTTCCGTTCCTGTTGGCAGCCCTATGTCTATGCCCCAATGGAAGCGTTTACCGCCATCTATGGGGTGAACACGATAACCGAAAAGGCTTGTTACATAAGGCATCCAGTTAAAATCAAAGGGATTGCCTATAAACTGCCTTGCCCCGTGGGAGTACATAAGGATATGGAAGTGGTGGGTTTGTTCCTCGTCCATGCGGGACGCTATGACTTCCATAAATGACTTGGACGTTAATGTTACGGTGAGAATGTACCAATCGTATTCATATTCATATTCGTAACTTTCGCCTGTTTCGGGGCAAGTTCCCGTTCCTGTTCCCGTGCGTACCTCTACTTCTTCCTCCATTTCAAGCGTATACATTTCATCGAATATCGCCCGAATGGTAGCCTCAACATCTGCAAAGGTGAAGTCATGGTACATAGCCGATAAAAACGCAATAAGCTGAAACGGACAATGCCCTATGCCGTCAAGCTCAAAGATAAACTCGTCAATGTCGGGGTGATTTTCCTCTATCTCATCAATGTAAATGCGTAAATCCGTTTCAAGTTCAGTCATTAAAACGGAAGCGGCACAAATGTCCTCCGGCTCGGCGGGGTAAGTCACCGCACCGATAAAGGCGTTCCCGCCGGAAAATATGGCGGCACACATGGTAAACAGCGACATAATGAGAAAAAACAACAAACCGATAATCGCTATCTTTATCAGCAAAACAGGATTTTTACGCACAATGGCGGTTACAAGTTTGAACGCCTTTGCGGTAATGCCAACAGCTTTTTTGCCCGTCTGTGCGGCATTTTTAGCGGCTCGTAAATCTTTGGCGTAATTCCGCTTGATTGCTCGTTTTTGCATAAAGCGGGATAAAATATTGCTTTTTAGTTTGGGATTATCCCGCAATGCCTTTTTGTAATCCAATTTGATTTTATTTTTGATTGCTTTTTGCTCCAACTTGGCAACACGGCGATATGGGCGGTTTTTATGGAAACGGTACGCCGAACGTGCGCCTTTCTTTGCCCCACGGTATGCACTCTCTCCCAATAATTCCGCTTGGTGGGCGGCTTTTACGCCGACATTTTGGTGTTCCACTTGATGAATTTTTGCGTGAATTTTGGAAACGGTCATAGATGTAACCGTGCCGCCGACCTTACTCAACCGTGACTGCTGTTTAGGGTTATTCCATTTTGCCTCACCGATTGGAATAACCTCTTTGTCATGGGTTAGCTTGGAAATGGGCTTTTTCTTGTCCTCATCAAAGACAATTTGCTGTTTTTCAACGGTCTTTGTGGGTAATTTATCGCGGGCTTTTTCTAACTTAACGCTGTATTTATCCGCTTTTTTCTCTAACTTACTTATTTGCTTTTCCTCTTTGGTGAATTTAAGTTTCACGTTAGAGTTGGCAGAAGCGGAATTGCCTGTGTCGGTGGACGGTTGCGGGGGCGGTTTAGTGGAGGAATCGGACGGCTTGGGCGGCGGGGCAGATGTCGAATCGGTAGATTGCTCCGATTTATGGGCTTCGGGGTTAGCTGAGTCGGTAGGTGCGTTCCCATCGGCGGCGGTTGGTTTATTTTTATCAGCATTTTCTTCCGTGCCGCTTGGGGTATCGGGCGAGTTATCGGAAGCAGAACCGCCGCCAATTTCACCGCCGGACGGGTCATGTTTTAACTTATCGTGACTGCCCTCAACATTACCGACATTGCCACTATCGCCGTCATTGTTGGGTTGTTCGCTGTCACCATTGCCGCTATGCTCTGATTCTGCGTTTACGGTCTGCCCGTCTTTTTCTTTGGGTTCTCCCCCCTCGAATTTAAGGCGGGATTTATCATGTTTAAGTTTGGGCTTCTTGGGCTTGGGGTCACGGGTAATACCCACGGCAGAAGCGGCAACCTCCATTCCGAACCTTGTAGCGGAAACCCCTGCGTTTCTGTCGGGCGTTTCATCGGGCATAAAGTTTCGTATAACTTGCGCCGCTCCGTGTTGCAAACCCGCTAAACGGCTTGAACCGCCGCTTTTTTCGCTGTTATCAGTACCAACCGTTGGTACTTCACCAACGGGGGGATTGTTTGGAGTATTTGCGGCGGCGGTTGCAGGAGTTTTAACGGGTGCATTTTCGTGAGTGATTGCGGGTATTCCCGTATTTACAGGCGTATCACCCATTGTAGACTCGTCAATTTCAAACTTTTGTCTACGCTTGGGCTTTTTTGTGGTATCATTAAGGGGAACAGCACCCGGCGTTAGTGGGTCACGGTCTGATTCTTCAAACCTCAATTTGCCCCGTTCTTCCCTCATACGATTACCTGTTGCTCATCAAGTTTTGTAGTCATTATGCGGTACAATTCCGTATCTTTTGGAAAACGGTCAATGAATGGAATAATGGTGTTGCCATGAAAAAGCAAACCTTCTCCCGCCGCCGATTGCGTGACATACGACAACTGATAAGGGCTTATGCCAAGCTGTTTTGCAAGGATTTGTCTATCTCCACCCGCTTGATTAAGCATTAGTATGAAGTCCGAGTTTTCAAAAATATTTTCGATTTCACGGGAAGATAAAAGGTCTTTGACGTTTTGGGTGATACCAGTGGGAATACCTCCCCATTTTCTAAAACGCTTCCAAATTTCAATCGAATATGCCGCTGTTTGTTCTTCTTTTAGCAACAAATGGAACTCGTCAATGTAGAACCATGTCGTTTTTCGTGCGGCTCTGTTGACTGTTACCCTGTTCCAAACAGCGTCTTGTAATATGAGCATACCCAACTTTTTAAGCTGTTTTCCCAACTCCTTAATGTCAAAACATATAAGGCGGTTACTCATATTCACGTTTGTTCTTTTGTTAAAAACATTCAAGCTACCCGTGACGTAGATTTCCAATGCAGTAGCGATATGCTGTGCTTCCGGCTCCGTCTGGTTGCGGATAAGGTTATACAAATCCTCCAATATTGGCATATTTTCGGGGCGAGGGTCGGTGAAATAGTCTTGATACACAAGACGTACACAGCGGTCAATTATGGTTTTTTCGGTTGGGGAAAGCCCCTCCTTGCCGCCTACCACTAATTCACATAAGGACAAAAGGAAGTCACTTTTAAGGGTTAGCGGGTTTTCTTCTTCCGAATAATCAATATTTATATCCATCGGATTAAGAAAATGGGGGCTTGTGGGTGATAGTTTGATAGCTTGCCCGCCAAGGCGTGATACAAGCGGAAAATACTCGCCCTCCGGGTCTGCAATGATAATATCATCGTTAGTAATGAGGAAAGCATTAACCATTTCACGCTTTGCAGAGAACGATTTACCCGCACCGGGCGTACCGAGTATCAGCCCATTTGGATTTTTTAGGCTCTTGCGGTTAGCCATGATTAAGTTGTTGGAAAGTGCGTTCAGCCCGTAATATAAGGCTTCGCCGTCTTGGAATAATTCGCAAGTGGTAAACGGCACAAAGATTGCCGTACTGCTCGTAGTAAGTCCACGCCGTATATCAATCTGATTCAGCCCCAACGGAATAGAGGACATAAGCCCCTGTTCCTGTTGAAAATCAAGGCGTTTCATCGCACAATTATACTTTTGAGCGATACCCGCCGCCGCAAATACAAGGTTTTCAAGTTTGCGTTTGGTGGGGGCGGTGTTCAGCACAATCACCGTAACGAGGAACATTCTTTCATTGCGGGATTGCAATTCTTTCAAGATATTTTTAGCTTCTTCGCCGTAAGTGGCTATATCTGTTGGGATAACGTCCATGTCATATCCGGCGCGGACTGCCTTTTTTTGCTCCGCTATTTTCATAGCGTCCAAGTCAGTAATTTTGCGCTTTATCGTCTTTATTGCTTCGGATTGGTCTATGGATTTGATGTGCATATTTACCGTGATAGCGTTATCCATGTTGAGGAAATCGGCTAAAAGCCTGTCTGTTAATTCGGGGGCGATAATCTGAATAAAGCTACACGCACCGATTGTCGTACCCATGCGGAATGTACGCCCGTTTCTAAAATCGAAAGACGGCGGAGCAATATAATCCTTTGTGGAAAGCCCTGTTTTCGCAAGGTCAGCCCATTCAAGCTGTAGCTTTTCCGAACCGTCCGGGTGGAATTGTCCATGAATAACCGCAAGGCGTTCCAAACCGTTGAGGGCAACCGCCTTTACGCCTAAAACCTTGAAATTGTTGATAATATCGGTTTCAATGCGTTCAAGTTTGGGCTTGGCTTCTTGCAGATTATCGGCTTCAATGCCAAAGGTGATGTATTTCATTTTTATAAGCCCGTTGTTACCCTTGGCAAGCTGATTCTTCATCATATCGGCGTATTCCACACGGATAGAGTTAAAATCATCGTCTTGGTCGGGTATGCTGATTGCCTTTTCAAAGTCACGCATATTGCCGTACTTGTTAATGAAAGAAAGTTGTACGGTAATGGTGGAATCGAAGTAGTTGAGGAAATCGCAATAGCCCTCGAAAATCTGCGTTTTATCCTCGTTTTGGGCGAGTTGATAATTTATGTCGCTGAAAGTAACAGTTTTGTTGTACTGCCTATCGCCCACACGACATACACCGTCTTTGTGAATCTCACGGTAAGGGATTGATTGTTGTGCCGTCTGTGGTGAGGTCTTAGTTCCGAATATTTTTTGCTTGATAAAACTTGAAATGCCGCCTTGTTTGGCGGCGTTAGCTTGGTTTTTGGGGTGATTTTTTGCGTTTGGATTTTTGCTGTTTTCCTTTGGTGGGGCATTTTGCCCCGTTTGATTCTGCGGTTGCTTCCTGTTCGTTAGAATCAAAAATTCTACCCTCCTTTTCGATTATGGAATAAAAGTTTTCGGTCTTGTAAGGTCGTTTCGGCGGGAAGAACCACCGACACCGAATCATGTTAAACAGTATCTTTTCTGCCGTCTGTCCGTCCTTTTCGTACATAGCCATAAAAAAGGCGGGAAGCATTAAAGCCATCATCAGAAGCACAGCAGAGGAATTACCGAGTGCGCCTCTTGTGGCAAAGAACACGGGAACGCCGATTGCCGCCGCCGTGCCGAAGCATACAAATTGTCTTTTTGTAAGCCCCATTAAAAATTTTGTCTTTACCTTTGTTAAGTCTTTGGGAATCTGCACATATGCCATTTTTTACCATTTGCCCCCTTTCGCCATGTGACTGAAAATATGAACGATTACATCAACCGTCCACCCATTACCCACGGCTTTGTATCGTTGGGTATTGCTGATGTTTATGGGCTTGCCGTTATCGTCAATCCCATAAGCGGTATAGTTATCGGGCAGGGTTTGGCAGCGTTCGGCTTCGATAACCGATAACTTTCTCACAACATAATCCCCGTCCGGCAGATTGATTTTATACAGCCCTGTTTTACCGCCACGCCCGCCGCCGTGTGCCATAAGTGAAACGGTTTTGCCGTGGACACTGTAAATACGGTTGCCTTGCCCTCCCGAAGCAAAATGCCCGACACGGACAGGGGAACACACAACGGAATCGGTCTGCACAGTGGTTAGGGCGTTTAACTTGCCGTCCTCTCGCACTTCCAATCGCTTGAAACTGCCGCTTTCATCGGCACGAGTACGGAGGGCAGCTCCTACTTCCTCCGCAACAAAAAGCCCTGTCTTTTGGCGTTTCACCATTGACAGGGCGTTTTCCTTATACAAGGTTGATAGTATGCAATAACTTTTGTCGGTGAGGGATAACCCGCTTTCTAAAATATCTTTGAGCAGTATGCCTTTATTTTGCGGTTGCGGGTAGTGTGTCATGCCATGCCCTAAGTTTCCCCAATACAGCCGCTTCCGTTGTTGCGCCGACACAAGGGCAGAATCAATCAAAACAGGCTCACAGCCTAATTCTTCCGATATATACGCCTTGATATTAGACGGCATGGAAGCTACGTTTTCATATAAGAAGAAACGGGGCTTTATGATACGCACCGCTTCAACAAAACGCATAAACAGCTTCCAACCTATGCCGTTTTTGTCAATTTCCCGATTGGTTTTCGCAATCGACCAGAACGTACAGGGTGAACCGCCCATCACAAGGTCATACCCCGCAAACTTGGAAAAATCAGCGTCCAATACATCGCCGTGGTGGTTGGTGTCGGGGTATCTGTACCGTGCAACGGCTCTTGGGTATTTATCAATTTCAAATGCTTCATAAGCAGAAACGGCATACCCCGCACGTTCAAGTGCTACGCGCCCACAGGATATACCGTCAAAAAGTGATACAACTTTAAGGGCTTTATTCAGAAGCAAGCCCCCCGCCATTGCCGCCGTCAATATCGCCGCCTGCAATTTCGTAGGTTAAGATTATAATATCGTCCGATAGAAAATCCATTGTAAACTCGAACGCAAAACTTTCAAAGCCGGGGCTATTTTCTTTCATGTAACCCCGCCACTCGTCAACAATGATTCTCAGCGGGTTATCGAATTTCAGCAACAGTGCGGCAATTTCTTCACTCGTCCATTCGTGGTGCATGACGTAGTTATAAACTTCACGGACGGCAGATATTTCAGCCGCAAATTCAAAAATGCACTCCCCGCACAGTTCAAGCATTTGGCGGCGGTAATCGGCGTAGTTGTGTTCAATCCGCTTCCGAAGCTGTATAATGGTTGAGTTCTCCATGTAATCGCTTCCTTTCTGATAGATTTTATTTGCTTGTTTTTGTTCAGTTTTTGCACACGAAAAGTATCAGCTTGCCGAAAATATATTGATTTTGCAATTCCACCAGTTTTTAGCAAAATGAAGCAGAGAAGCGCGGTATAGCCCACAACTGTCCATATTGCAACATGGATATTGGGTGCGTCTGCGATTGCCGCCACAAGCACGGCGTATATTGCTACACACACCATGATTAAGAAACCTTGAAACGCTATCGCAAATAAGGCTTTAAGGTAGTTGTTACCCATGCCGCTCCATTCACGATTAAGGAATTGCCCACCAATAAACTTTACACATTCCTTGTCTTTTTGCCGAAAGTCTGCGTCACGAAAAACCTTGCGTGCCTCCAGCACGCGGCGGT
>JGI24703J35330_11748767_pt1 | contig 33003 bp, 27 predicted proteins | sample TergutNt197P1_FD_35330 | JGI IMG/M metagenome (IMG submission 35330)
CCAAGTAATACATCGTGTCCTTATCAGACCAAAGGCGGTGCATTTCGTCTAAATCGGTTTCTTTGTAATCGCGCAAAATTAGGCGTTCTGTTTCAAGCTGAATCATTACGCTCCCACCACTTTCACATAGAATTTTCTGTTGCGTGGCGGGTCAAACTCACAAAACCACACCGATTGCCAAGTACCTAACAGGGGCTTGCCGTCAGCTACAATTACCGTGACGGAAAAACCCACGGCAGTTGCTTTCAAATGCGCCGCACTGTTGCCCTCGCCGTGGCGAAACTCTGCACGGTCGGGATAGGCTTTCGCTAATCCGAGAAGCATATCGTGAACCACATCGGGGTCAGCGTTCTCGTTAATTGTGATACCCGCCGTTGTGTGTGGGCAGAAAACCACGGCTATGCCGTCTTTTATATTGTTTGCGGTAATCGCTTGCCGCACTTGGCTTGTTATGTTGTAAAAATTTTCTTTCGGGGTTGACAGGGTAAATTCTGTTATCATTTTGTCGCTCCTTGGTCGTTGTGTTTTTGACGGTTCAGTCCTCCAAAATCACGGTGAAGGGTCCCGAATTTACAAGTTCCACGCTCATCTCTGCACCAAAAACACCATGTTGTACCTTTGCAAACTTGCCATTGGCATACTCGATGAAGTATTCGTACAATTCCTCTGCTAAAGCGGGAGGGGCGGCATCGGTGAAGCTGGGACGATTACCCTTACGACAATCTGCGTACAGCGTGAATTGGGACACTACAAGCAATTCCCCACCAACATCAGCGATAGAAAGGTTGGTTTTGCCATTCTCGTCAGAGAAAATGCGTAATTTCTGAATTTTATCAACGGCCTTTTCGATTTTAGCTTTATCATCACCTGCGCCGATGCCAAGCAAAACGAGGTAGCCTTTTCCGATACTCCCAATAATCTCACCGTTCACCGCAACAGAAGCGCGGGCTACTCGTTGAAGGACTATTTTCATACGCTAACCACCGCTTCCGCAGGAATCCAGCCAGTTTGCCCTTTATCGTTTGTGGCGAAAGCCCAAGCGTTTACAATTTCTTTCACTTCCAACACATCGCCAATACTTTGGACTAACTCCGTGGGGTTGTAATCCCTTGTCAGTACGCTGTCACGCATGAATGAATCGGGAATAAATGTATGGTGTCCGTCAATCTCGCATGGAAACCAGTGCAGAAAATGGGTATCTTCCTCGCCAGTAAGTGTAACATTTGCCCCAGTGGGGAACATGGGGAACTGACCCTCGCCTTGATGGTTTTGAATGACTTTAACCTTCATATTTCACAATCTCCTCTAATGTTTGTTCGTTATTTCAATTCTACCAAATTTTTCATCAGTATTTATATATAATACTTTTCAATCTGTACGGAAAAATGCTGGTCTAAAAACACCCATATACGTCTCATACATATTTGGATGTAATAATGTATTTGCTTTTGGAATTGGATAAAGAGTTTCATTTATATATTTCTCGCAATTTTCAATAAGTTCATTTGTAGCGACCTCTATGCAAATATCTCTTATGTTCCCTATGTTGACAATTATAGCTTCAGAATTAAAATCTGATAACGCATCATCATCAACTTTCCACGGATTTGTGAAACGAACGAAATCAGTCATGCTATCCCACGTTCTTTTGCTTATTCGCCCATCACTTAAATCTAATGATACTCTAAATTCACGCTGCCACGCTAAACTTGCTTTCTTGTTAAACTCGCAATATGTTCTATCTTTTTGCAAGTTCAAATCATACTTTACTCTTGAATATGAACACCAATATTTGTCGCCATATTTACTCGATAAAGCTGCTGTTACCCTACTAAGAAATTGCGGCACATCAATAATAACAATTGCAGTATCACCAAAATCAGAGATTCGAGGGTCTATCGGCATAATTACATTACGTTTCTCATCAATATCTAAAGCATACATACAAAAAATTTTTCGTTGAGCAAATCGTTCTTCGTAAAGTCCCATAGCTGTGCCTTCTTGTTTATCACCGAGTGTCGCACCCAATCCTTCATATTTATCTCCCCTATATTCATTATCTATCGAGGAATCTTCGCTCATCATTAAATTTATTCCTCCAAAATAGCCAAGATACCTCATGAACAAATCGCCGCCTATAAACTTTTCAGCCCATTCCTTATCTAAAATCTTTACAAGCAAATATTTACCATTGTTATATATAGCTTGTCGTGCTTCTTCTAACATCGCAGCCGCTTTTTTCCCACCTGAATGAATGGATTTTTCAAGCCAATATTCAGCATGAAAATAATCTTCAGCTTGAAAAAATTTATCTCCAATAAGGAACATCGCAATAGCGTGTCCCTGTTCCGCTGCTTGATGATAGTAATTAAATGCTTTTTCCAAATCTCGTGAAACGCCTATAGCATCCCAAAAAATCAAGCCTGCGAAATATTGCGCATCACGATTTCTTTCATCAGCCAAGCGAACAACATCATCAACTTTTTCTGCAATTTTAGCGAGTGCAACCTCTGATAATGCTCCATATCCATGTGCTTGTGAAAATAGAGATAGAGCTTTTTCCATGTTTTTATCAACACCGACACCTTCAAAGTAGCATCGTCCCAAGTTCGCTATGGCTTCGGGAAAATTTTGTTCGGCTGCGCGTGAAAAAAAGGTGACAGCCTTTTGTGGATTAGCATCTACTCCGTCACCAGTTACATATATAGTCCCTAAACTGCTTAACGCTTCTGGAATATCATAATCACAAGCTCTTGACAAAAAAGATATTGCTAATTTCATATTCTTTTTTGTGCCGATTCCGTACATATAACATTCCCCTGTATTTGCTAACGCAGATGGCTCATTTTGCTTTGCTGCTTCAAGAAATAAAGATAAGGCTTTCGTTGGGTCACGCTCTACTCCTTCGCCGTGGGCATAACAAACTCCCAAAATTGTTTGTGCTTTTGCATCACCTTTTTCGGCCATCAGTTCAATTTCGTTAATGTTCATTCTGCTTAATCCTCCCCACTTCTCCCCTTCACTCTACCCCCAAAGCCTTAAAAACAGCTTCCTCTGGGCTTGCATAAAACGAAGTCTGAAACTTGGTAAACAAATCACCCGGCACGGTACCAATATCACCCGCCGAGGACATGGGGAGTAAAATTTTCTTTGCCCCTGCATCAAAGCAGACTTGGAGCGTGTTTGCCAATTCGTCAACTTTGGAAATCGTGCCGCCGATGGTCATGTTGCCGAGAATAACCAACTGCGAAAGTGCGGGCTTGCGTAAAGCGGCACTACACAGAGCGACTAACGCAGTCAAAGCCAAATCGGAAGCCGCGCCCACGCCTTGGCTGTCGGCAATGTGCATCAAATAATTGCTGCTGTCTATGTTAATGGAATTGCTAATGTTCTTTTTACTTGCTCTAAAATAGTTTTGGGCTGTTTTGAGGTTTTCTTTGCCCTCACGGTCGGCTCCGTTGCCTGTTGTTTCAAACCTACCGTTGCCGCCAACCATTTCCGTTTCGATTTTATACACGCCCGGCATACCATTTTCGCCACGCTGTACAGTGTACACATGACCGGGCTTGCCTTGCCCCTCGGGAATAAGTTTGCCTGAACCTTGCTCCGGCACGGACACGAAATATTCCTCAAAGGTGGTGTTGTCCAAGTATGAGAAGTGGACATCGTAAAACTCCATGCCACCGATTTTCTTTAACTGCTCTTTCACACGGCGGCGGCCTTCAAGGGCGTATTTCAAAACTTCCTCGACCTCATCACGGCCATATTCCCCATTGGGGTACAAGAGCTTCAAAAAACCCGACACGGTTTTACGGACGGCAATGGTATCGCGCTGATTAAGATTGCTTCCCAATCTAAAATAATTATCAATACCATCACCAAACGACCGCTTACGCATCTCACGCATAAACTCCGCAAGGTAATCCGTGATAAAACCGTATTCGTTGGTGAAAAATTCAGGGCGCATCTTTGGCACTTCCCACCCCGGCAGATAGTAGTGCATACGGTCAAAGAACGCACTATCATAAGCCATCGCTTCGGGGAACGGTTCAAAAAGGTGTGATGTTTTCATAAGAACGTCCACGCTTTGGTTGATATTGCCGACAAAGACCATCGAAGCATGAGCAGCCTTTTCCTCTTTGCCCCGCGAAAATGTGCCGTTTGCCATAAAGCCCTTCATAATCTGAACGCCGTCTTTGTCTTTGAGGTTGATTCCCGCCACTTCGTCAAATGCTACGCAATCCCATAGACCTACAAGCCCAATCGCCCTTGTACTCATGTTGTAGAACAAGTTGGCAACGGTGGACTGCCCACCAGAAATAAGAATGGAGTTAGGCGAAATTTGGTCGTACACATAGGATTTGCCTGTTCCACGGGGTCCGAGTTCGCAAAGGTTGTAGTTGTTTTCCACGAGCGGAATCATACGTAGGAGTAAATGCCACTTTACACGGTTGTCCATATGAGTAGGTTCCATGCCCACGCTACGGAGCAACACATCTATCCACTCGTCTTTGCTCAACTGTTTTCTGCCCTCAAAAAACTCGTCCATATCCATGCTTGCAAGCTGGATGGGCGTAAGCTGCTCTATTTCAAAGGGGCTAAATTTGCTTTTCTTTTTGCTTTTTGGAGCATCGTCAAAATCGTCAAAGCGTTCTTCCAAGCGGCTGTAACTCATATCAAGTACACACCAAATGCCCCCAGCAAGGAGTTTTTCATATTTTTGAATGTACTGGTCGTTGACGAGTACATTTTTTAGGTTGAGGTTTGAAAATTCCGCAAGGTAGGTGTCGCTGTCGGGGTCGAGCTTCGCCACAACACGGTCAATAATCTTGTAGCTTCCAATTTCACGGATTTTAGATTTGATTTTTTCGGCTTCATCGGGGCGCACGAAATTATCAGCCAGTATGGTTTTAACACGGCTAACCCCGGCTTCTATGCTTGCTTCATCATCAGACGAGCAATACATACCCAGCAAGTATTCAAGCACATAAACAGGCACATTCGCGCCTTCTTTGATTTTTTTCGTCAAGTCCTTGCGAACGATTTTACCTGCGAAGGCTTCTTGTAATGTTGAGTTAAGGCCATCTGCCATTTTTACACATCCTCTTTAATAGGTGAAATCCGGGCTATCGTCATATTTGTAAGGAAATGCAGCTAACTCCAAAAGGTTATGCCACACATATTCCCAATTTTCAAAAAAAGAAAGTTTCACTTGACCGCCAATTTGGATTCCAACCGGCTCAAAGGAATACCAAAGCTCAGTTGATTCTGCGGTATCAGACAAGAAATAACCGGGTGTAGGTACATCGCATACTGTTAATGATTCAATTATTTCTGCTATCCTTTTCTTGTGTTGCTCCGTAAAAGCAAATTCATCAACAGCGTATACCCTTGCGATACGCACTATGAGTTCATCAGCACTATCAAGCCAAAATTTTTCTGTTCCGCTCCAACTTATATCAGTATCATCTGTATAATCGTTAGGCTCGGTATACCAATGCTTGTATTTTATGAGCGGTTTTCTGGACACATTAAATCTGCCAGACCAAGTGAAATACTCAATATCTTCATGCTCTCGAAAATGCTCTATTCTTGTATAGCCACCACCTGTTCGGTGCGCACCGTGGCAGATTATACGGTCATTAAAAACATCATCGAGCAAGTCAGCGATTCCGTGTGCCAATTCCACTTCATCATCAGCATTTATCATCAAGTCAATGTGGCAATGTGTGAAGTTTCCAACGTATACAATAAACTCTCCGGGTGATTCCTCGAATATATCCATTCCTCCAAATTCAGGGCATTTGGCTAGAAACTTCACAAATGTTATTCCGTTATCTACTTCTATTGAAAACTTGTCGGAAAATCTATCCCTAAGAACATCAATAACGATAGGGTTCATGCCACGCCCCCTTCCTTAAAATTGCAAGCCACCGCCATACATCAAGTCAATAATGTAGGGGATTCGCACTATTTCTTTGTTTACGGTTTCTTCATCGTCAATCATCACGAGGAAGTATTTTTTTCCCTTATCGTAAGTTTGATTTTTAAGGGTGAATTTCTCCTTGTATTCCCTCTCTCTTGGTTCAAGGCTTGTACTATCGGCAATAATCACATTTTCGTTGGAAATGCGGTTGCCGTCCTCGTCCTCGAAGTAGACTGTAACACGCAAAGGTTTATGTTTATCGTCAACAGGCTCGTTTTGGAAAAAGGTCAAATGGGTAATGATACTCGTTACCTTTGTGGAAATGCTCGTAACGCCAATGCCTACTTTTTTCGCTACCTTAGACGATTTTGTGTTTCTGCCACTCTTAAAGGAGATAACAGGGATAACGACCTCTTGCAGACTTGAACCGCCGTGTACATAGCGATTGCCTGCGCCCTGCACCTTAAAACAGTTCGCGCCGCGCGGTAAAACTGCCATCATATCATTGTGGCTTTTCGTCAAATAGCTCATGGGGAAACTCTGTGTTCCTTGCTGTTGCACTTCTTCTTTTGCCATGATAAAGCGGCGGCTTGACCTTGCGGCGGCTGTATCGGCCTTCGGTGTTTTGTCGTGTTCTTCAAGTTTGGTTCGGCGGTAGATGTAGCCGTGGTCAGCGGTGATTACGAAGTTTACGGCATTTACTTCATTGCCGAAACGCTTAATAAGCCCGCAAATTTCCTTAAAGGCTTCTTTGGTGGCGTTGAAAACTTTATCCTCTGTCTTGGCGTTATCGCCAGTAGCATCTATGGCATTGTGATATACATAAATCAGCTTAACGCTACCGCCAACTATCTTTTCGTGAAGCTCTTGTCGGCTCATGCGTCCAATTTCTTCGTAGGTTAGGGCGATGGAATCTTTTTTAACTAAACCAAGGATTTTGCCACGGTTTTCCGTTCCCTCGGTGGAAATATCGGAAATTTCGTATGTGGCGTTATCTTTGATTACGATGGGCGTTCCTGCCTTGCGAGGAAGCAATGAAGCAATGCCAAGTGCCGTGTATGATGGTATCACTCCAAACATTGGCTCTAGCCCAGATTCGCCCTTAAATTCACGGTTGATTAGCGTGTTCAACTCAACCGCCGATTCATAACGCAGTCCGTCAGAAATAATTACGACAATGCGGTCATCATTCCGGGCAAAGCGTTCAAAGAAACTTTGTTGTGATGTAACCCCGGTTAAAGCCCACTTTTCCACGCCGTCCCACAGGCTATTCCATTTTATTGATAGGTCGTTCAAAAATCTGTTGGTATAACTGTTTTCAACCATATCAAAAAGACCACTGTATTCGCTTGCTTCGCTTAACTCGTCATAGCTGGCTATAAAGTGTCTGTAAGCCTTGTCCAATTTGTAATAATCTTTCACATAGTAGTCGAATAGCTCATTTGTGGTTGTGCCTTTCAAATCTTTGTGAACAACAGCCAAGTAAAGATATTCGCAAGCATAGAGTAGCGTGGAATACTCCACGGCATAGTCCTTATAATGGCGGTGGTTGCGCCTACTGTTGATAATCTTGCGGTAATAGCCATATTCGCTAGAATTAAGTGTGATATTCTCACGAATACGGTTTATTAGGCTACGGTCAAACTCTGAAAACGTATCGCTTTCAGCAATTTCATCTATCGTCCATGAAGCCAAGGCATCAGACAAGCCAATTTTGCCCGCAACAAAAGCGGCCACGGCGTTGTATTCTTGCCATAGCTGATTGTTCTTCATAAAGTTGTCCACAAACACAAAACAGTTTGGATTTTCGCTTACATATGTAAGCCAGTCCTTTGGCAAGGTGGTGTTAATCACCTGCGCCAAATGGCTACACATCAGCATAATTGCAAGCCTTTCAATACTGCGTTCTTCGAGAATGTAGCCGTAATACTCCCTCACCAATCCCCAAAAAGCATCTTCGTTGCCGTATTTCACGATATAGTCCCATGATGTACTTTCGCCCAACACCATTTCAAGAAGCAAAGTGCGAACCACGTTATCAAGGTTAGGGTGCTGTAGCTTGCAAAGTGCCGACAACACGCCAAGGTGGATTTTGTTCTCGCTGTAGACTTCGTATTGATAGGTGTCGAATAGCCTATACCCAGTCTTATAGTGGAAAAATTTTGTATATTTCGCCACGGTGCTTTTTAGGTCGGCACTCATGCCGTAATTAAGCAATATCAACGAAACCTCGTCTGCTGAAAAGGTTTGGCTGTATTTCACTGTGTCGGCAAGGTAGTTGTCCTCGCTCTTGGGTTGTGCCATCTTCGCATAAACCAAAATATCGCCGTCACGCTTAGTGCGCTCGATATACAGCTTCGTGGCGAACATATTATTTTCGTCAAGCCAAACGATTTCAGCCGTTTCAAGTTCCATGTCCTTTACGCTTTCGGCAAAACGGCCACCTTCGTCATACCAAAAAATGATGTTTCGCTTTGCCCCGGACTTCGGCTGTTTCGCAAACAACTGGTCTAGGGATTTTTTTATCTCGGTGATGTTCATTCGCCTGTTTCCTCCACAAAGCTGTTAATATATGCCGCAGCAACTGCCATAAACTCCTTGGCATTGCTCATCTGTTGAACAACGTCCTCTTTCGCAACAACATAAAAATCCTCGTAATCACTACGATTGCGGATTGTGAAAGATTGGCGAATCACATCGGAAAACCGCTTGTCGAATTTGCCTGTCTTGATATAGCACCTATGAAACTCGGATATTACGCCTGAGTGCTTCTTTGCATCGAACATATCAAGTGCCAAGACCGCTCTTATGCTATGGAAAATGCAATAATACGAGCGGTTGAGCGCGTCTTTATAAAGCTCGGATTCCAAGTTGTTCTCGGTGGCCTTTAGGCAATCGGCAGCTTGCCCCAACCGATACCTTGCTAATTCCATTGATGAACCACTATCCATGCAACTCAATCCCCTCTCTAATCACGTTTTGATAATACGGCAGTACATTGAAATATCGGTCAAACTTTGCTTTGCTTGTAAGGTGTATGCAGACGAGCAAATCATAATCAAACCACAAATCGGAAAGGCGGTCGTCTATGCTGTTGCTCCATCTGTTGGTTTCTTCTTGTGGCACATCAGCCAGTACAAAGATGTCAACGTCTGAATCGCTGTCGAAGTCACCACGAGCGTAAGAGCCGAACAGGATAACCTTGTCTAGCCTTTCGCCCAAGGTGTCTTTGGCGGCGGTTAAGACTTTTTGGGTTACGGCATTTATGCGCGGGTCTGTCACATTTGGATATGTCATAAATTTAACTCCTTTCATGTCCATTACTTGCATCATTCATCTCTTAGTATTTTGCCATTTTCATCAACTACCAAAACCTCTTGCGGTTCAAACCACTTATTTTCTATGGCAGTGTTTTTAACAGCAACAACATTATCCGTGTAAGCAATTAAGGCTAATGACTCCCTTGCCCGAGTGCAAGTTACATAAAACAACCGCAATGTGCGTGATATTGCACTATCTTTACCATCTATAATATTCTTTTTGTCGGTATCAGTGAGGGATTTTGCACCAAACAGTTTCTCATAACTGAACAGAAACCCGCCTGCGCTTTCATCGTCCATAATTACTGAAACTCTGTCAAATTCCAAGCCCTTAATACCTTGATGAGTAGCAAACTGAGTGTTATCGTTTACATAACTCCAATAGGCAAGCAGTTCGCTGTAAGGTGCAGACAATCCTACCCTGAGTGCTTCAATTCTTGTGCTATCTTCACCATCAACAGGCTCTGCGAGTACACTTTCAATTCTTTCTGGCAAATCAAACAGCTTCATAGGTGTCAGTTTTCTGTAAATATCAATACAACTTGGCTCACTACCATTTTCCCAAAGTAAGGCGATTTCCTCAAGTTTAGTTTTTACGTTTTTTAGCATCTGCACTTGAGATTTATAACCTACATACCATTCGGGCTTCAATTTTTTTCTAATGTGCTTCATCATTACAAACGCATCGTGATTTCGCATTGCAACAATTAAGGGGTCAACAACGGTCATGAGAAATTTCAACTCTGCTAACTCACCCTCACGAAATGTTTGGCTGAACTCTTTTGCTAATGCGCTGTAAAGTCCTTCAAATCCAATGCGAGAGGCCGCCATGCTATGCTCCAATACGAGGGTTTTTCGTTCGCTTGGCTCAATCCAGTTTTCGTCAGCACATAGCTTTGCCATATCAGCATAGATTTTACTTTCTACCTCATCTTTGTTTACTCCATTTGGCACGATATATAGCCTTACGAAGCCCTCTGATTTGTCTGAACGAGCCTGTTGGCTTCTACCATCTATACTTTCTCGTATTGCGTTCGCCAACTGAATTATCCGTTTGTTGCTACGATGATTCATTACTTTGTCTGGTCGCTCCCACGTTTTAGGCACGGCGTTTTCTAAACCGTCCTTGCCGTCAGCATATATGCGTTGCATCATATCTCCAAACATTCCGATGACAAAGTTATCCGCATATAATGTTTCTATTTTTAGAAGTGCATCAACAAGTTCCTTCTTTGTATCTTGGCTCTCGTCAATTAACAAAATGGGAAATTTGCTTACAAGCACCTTTTGTAATGTAGCACTTTCACCAATAAAATCTGTTCCCATACCAATTACTTGCGAATGGTCAAGCGAATTTCGGCCATTATTCTCGCCATTAGGCTGGTATGAAAACTTGCTTATGGTTTTTGCGCGCTCCAACTTCATTTTTGCCTTCTCTATATCAGGGGCATAATTCTTTGTTCGAGCCTTTGATGCTTTTATCTCTAATTCAGTGATTTTAGCGGTCAAATAGCTAATCACCCATTTCTTGATGTCTTTTTGAAAGGGCTTTATCAATTCCCACAAAAAGCTATGGATTGTGGACACGGCAAATAACGGATTATACCCAACCCTCCGCATGATTTCATCGCAAGCAGCGTTAGTGTAAGATATGACTGCTACACTTTTTGATTGCACACTTAAATCACGCCCTTGCTTTTCGGCAATAAAATCAAGCGTATTTTTTAGGCTTCTTGTCTTACCTGAACCAGCACCCGCAAACATGAAAAAATGCTTTTTATCTGTAACGCTCTTTTCAATGGCGGTATCAACCCAGTTGTCTACATTGTTGTCATTCATCAGCTACACCCCCTATGATGCTGAGGGCTTCGTTCGTTTCTAGCATCTTATTAAGCCAAGCTAATCCAACAGAAATATAATTGGGTGATTTTATATCCTCGCATATATACAGCAAATCTAAGGCAAAGGACACCTTTTTGCTGTTTTTGTCATGCACAAAATCATATACTGCCGTTTGAAACTCGGCTATCGTTAAATTTTTTATATCAATAAACCCAGTTATGCTATCATCAGCTATAAAAGCAATGATGTCTTTCAGGTTTGTGTAAATCAGCGAATCCTCAAACGTGGAGGATAGGACTTCGCCCTCCATATCATCTGTCTTTATAGTTATTGGTGTTTGATATGCAACTCGTACATTGCCATAATGCAACAACTTATCGCTATCTTGTAAATCTAACAACTCGTCAAGACCCGTTGCGGTTATGCCCCAGTTTTTAATAGACGAGTTTGATGTACCCAAGTTAGCATTACGTTTCGGCTCTGTTTTTTCTCTGCCTTTTTCTGCTTTAGGGTCGAGGTCTGTAATGACAAGAGTCGGAATATGCAACTTGTCAATTAACGGTTTGAACCTATGGGTATGCGCTCCCCCTACAGGTAAAATAGTGAGGTATCTACCAGTTAGAGCAGGAAATTCCCTTGCTATAAAATAAGGCAAATATACATTCTCAGAAGTCCCCTCAACGAATATCACGGCATCAGCGAAGAACAAATCGCAATGAGTGATTTGGATATATCGCTGAACAAACTTCATTGTTAGCTTGTCCTCGCCAAAAGTGTCCGTTAAGTTTATCGCTGAAGAAGTGGGAACATTCAAACCATCATTTGCTGGCACACGCTTGAAATACCGTATGTTGCTGAACTCGGTTTCCTTTGCAACGTGGCTCGAATGAGTGCTAACCACTAACTGGGTTGACAAGCCATTGGCTTCAATCAAATCGTTTTTGGTAAGCACCTCATATGCTTTCTTAATAAGGACTTGTTGCACTTGAACATGGAGGTGGGCTTCTGGTTCTTCGAGCAAAATTATATGCAAAGGTGGAATTTTTCCAGCTATGTCCTCATTTTTTGCTTTTCCCACTTGCATACGAGCATCACGAAAGCTAATAAGTCTAAATACAATAGCAATAAGGTTTTGATAACCAAGGCCATTGTATTTTTCAGGCAACTTAAAATCCGATGTATCGCCAGTTAAATCATAATTAACAGCAGAGTCATGGTCAAACGCAGTGCGTTCTTCAAGTTTTGTTTCTATGGTGATTTTCGGGTCATTAACCCCCGGATAACCCAAATCCCCAAGTTCGTCAAGCACTCCTTTGAACTTTATCTCAAGAGTTTCATTGAATGTTTCTTTTGCTTCTCTTAATGCTTCCAATGTTTTCATGTCCTCTGGTGATGTAGCCTTGTCAATGTCAAGGTGTTTGTCGTAATACGACCTAAACTGCGTTGAAAGGCTCACTACATCGTTTGAGGAATCAGCATCGGCAAGGCCTCGCTGTGCATCTATCATGTCAATGCGAATAAGACCGTCAAATGGGTCTTTCTCGTCAACTTCAAAATCAAGTTCTGTTTCTTGTTGTTCATCTACTCTCTCTGGGTCAAGAATAAATGCCTTAATCTCGAAAAGTCGGTTTAGGTTACGCTCCAAATACTCGCAAAGATTTTGGGGGTAAAGCGTTACTTTCGTTGCTTTGCCTTCCTCGCTATTTTCCGTTTCACGCGCTTTCCTATAAGCAGCGATGTAATCTTCAAACAGTTTACTGTCTTTTTTCGGCAACAAACTTAATCGAACGCCCAAAAGCCCACCTTCCCAATCAAGTGTAGGGATAAGATGGGAAACATAATGAAATTCGTTGTCCTTTACGTCAAGCCAAACGTCCATTGTCGGGACAATATTAAGGAACTCACTTATATCCGTTGGCTTGATGGCATTTTCTTCTTGCCATGCTTTGCCTATCGCATTTATCGGCTTACGATTCGTGATAGTGAAGTCATTTAGATGGAAACGATTATCCCCCTTTATGAGAAACTTCCGTAATGCATCCATTGCAGAGGTTTTGCCACTATTGTTTGCTCCAACGAAAAGTGTGGTTTTGTCGCTGAACTCCAATTTAATGTCTTTCAGCTTTCTAAAATTCTGCACTCTAATCATAGCTAACTTCATAAAAATCCTCCCCAACGAATCCATCTTTTCAACTCGCCGCCACCGTCCTTCACTTCCATGTCTTACAGGCCGGCAATTAAATTTCCTGCAATGAAGCTACCTCTTGCGCAATATCTATTTATGAAGCACCAATCATAGTTGAAATTAAGGGTATCAACGAATTGGCGTGAACAAGTAAAGTTGATGCTGTTGTAATATTTTTAATTGGCAACAATGCTTCTTCGATTCTTTTCATGGCTCGTTTGAACTTTGAATCGCTAGGAGTTTGCTTGTCCAATTCGTTTTCAATTTGGTCTAGTGCATCAGTTACATCGCCTGCAATATCTTCATTTTCTATAGTTAATACGAGTTTGCGCATTTCAGCGATAATTTCGGCTATCATTTTTGAATATTCGTTATTGTTTACCGTTTGGGTTATGCTTCCAAGACCAGCGGCTAATGCTGAATTTGTTACGTCACCTTTAACGGTTAAGTTTACGCTACTGTCATTCACGCTTTTTCGTTTGTCCTCCAAGTGTGTTGATTTGTCTTGATATAGAACATTAAAAATAACTTGTCTTAACTCATCAAGATTGGTGTTGCGTGTGTCAATATCAAGGTCATCAAGGTTTCCTAACTCTCTATCAAGCGATATAAAAAGTTGCAGTATCATGGTTCTAAGCGCGCTTAAAACCCTTTCAAACATCAAATAATCAGTTCCAGCCCATATGCTTGTACATTGAATATGCCCCCCTGTATCTTCAAATACGCTTTGCGCAAAGAATGATAAGTTACGGCTCAAGCCAACCAATTTTTCTTTGACTATATTTTCTAAAACCGAAACCGAATCACTAACTTTATATGGGGTCATTATCAACTCTCTTGTTTCACTTGAAAGGGAAAACAAGGGCAACGGAATTGAACTAACCTGAAAGGCACCAACCAAACCCGAATACAAGATATTACCCGATGGTAAAACCCTGTAAGGCGGGTATGAATCATCACCCCTGTACCCATTTAACTCCCTTATCGCCCAATCACTTAACTCGTTATTCTCCAAACTGCTTGCAATGACAATGAGCCTTCTGAGCGCAACATCAAGAGCCACATCGTTGTTGGCCAATTCCTGAATAATCCTACTTTTCGCCACTTAGCTTCCTCCCCGCGAAACCAACTTAAATTCGCCCCAACAAATCCATCATTTCAACACCGCCGCCGTCCTTTGGCACTTCCACGCCTTGGAACTTGGCGTAGTTGACCTTTACGCCATCATCAAGGTCGAGGTCTATTTGATGATGGGCGATGTGGGCTATTATTTGGTCATAAAAGCGGCACTCGTCAATGGCGGTTTGTATGGTGGTTGCTTCTTTTTGGAGAGCGGCTTTATCCCTTGCGTTGTCGGTCGAATTTTTCTTTTCGTTCAAGCTATCCAATTCGCCCTCATATTTGCGGATTTGCGAGTGAAGATAATCCGTGCGGGCTATGCCGATTGTGTGCTTAGTGTAGCGGTGCAGATAAATTAGGGCTTTGAAGCCGTTTTTCTTACCGCTGTCCAAGAGCCAGTAAATCGGGCGTTTTTGGTAGATTTTCAAGTGGTCTTTATAAAAGTCCGTGAGGAAATAACGGCGCAACTTCTCATTGGTCGTTCCGCTTGCGCCCGGATATAGGGCTTCGGCAATGTAGGTTAGGTTTTCGCCCAAGGACACTTCGCCGTAAATCGTGCGCACAAAGTCCATGAAGCGCACCACTATGTCATTGTCGAAATAGTCTTTTACCCCAATGGGGATAAGGTTGTCGGTGACTGGGGCAAAGGCATTGTAACGTGCGGGGTCGAAATTGCCGCCCGCGAAGATAAGCCCCGGTTCGTCCAAGCTGTAGCGGCCAAACATACAGCCCACGGCATAGGAAATAAAGCTGCGAATGTCGCGCCCCAAATCGGATTTGCGTACAGTTACATCTTTGTCCTCAACCTCTGGTGTGAGTTCGTCTTGCAGGCCGTAGATGTCTATAAAAATGCGGTTTAGTTCTTCCTCGTTGGCTTTCAACTTCGCAAACTGGGTGTCCGTGTGGAAACGCCAGAAGTTGAAGCTGTCCTCAATGCGGTGGCGGCGTGGCGTAAGGTCGGATTCGTTCCACCATTGGTTGTTGCTTACTTTCAAGAGCGGGTGGCGTTGGAAATCCCAGCTTGTTTCAAAGCTATCCCAGTCAGCCCGTGATAAAGCTATGCAATCTTTAGTTGTTTTTGATACGTCCGGCTCTGATTGCTTGCAAACAATGGCTGGCGTTGACCTCACATCGTTTATCTGTATCGTCAACACAGGTGTCAATACCCTTAAAAGAGTTTCAAATACAATCGAATTGGATAACCCTAAAAAATATTCCAAGTAATCTCCCTCGTTGATGAAAAGGGCAAGTCCAGTCATTTCAAATAGCTCATTGTCCGTCATTATCCTAAAACTCTGCTTCTTTGATGATATTCGGGACCAAGTAATACCTTTTCTAAACCATATATGCTCTGGTACGATACGAGCAACGTGGTCTTTGCGGTAATGCGTCCTTGCGTCCGTTGACCAATCAATAACTTCATCTATGTTTCCATACCACTTGCGAAATTCACCGCCACGGGCGCACAAAACCCACCGCTTTTCTTTGCCTATATCTGTTGAATCAACTTCCCAAAGATATTTCAAGAACCTTTCATTGTTGCCTGTTTTATTTTGTCCATCTGATAAGGTATGTTCAGCCAACTTCGTATTTTTGAAACTCTCAACAACCTTATCACTCACCCAATAAGCTAAAATCCAGCCAGATATTGTTTCAAAACTGCATTGCTTGGCGGTGTAAATATTGCTTGTATTCATGAACGCATCGGCTTTGGCTTGTTGTCCTGCAAAATCAGTTAGCCGAGAGTACGATGCTAAGAAATTTGGGACAATGGAGTTTTGAAAAACAAAAGCAACAGTTTGGACAACTTCGCCGCCTATTTCTTCAAATGCTCGTGCGCCCAAATGAGCCATATTTGTTATGCTTTTTTCGATTACAAGCCTTTCTCGAAACTTCTCAAAACTCCGCAAGAACATGAAGGAGTGCATAGTAATCATTGAAACATAGCCATTTTGAACAAGTAAATCAAAACACTTCTCAATGAAAGCTACGCACAAATCAATTTTTGTATCAGGGTAATTCTTTTTTACAAAATCGCCTAAATTGGCACTCATGCCACTATTGCCCATATACGGCGGGTTCGTAATCACCACATCATACTTCTGCGAAAGCAACCTACGGAAATTCCAACTATTTAGCCGTGCTTCGCCGTCCATATAATTCTCGCTCGTAAGGTCAAGTACATCGTCAGGCATATCCCCCAATTCCTCAACCTTAATAAGCGAACCAAATTCCTCCAGTTCGCTATCGCCCTTGGCTGAATAAACCATTGGTTGCGATATGGCTTCCCCATCCCTCGGACGGAAGAAACGGCGGTTTTTGCTCCGCGCTTTCATCATCAAGGCAAAATAAGCAAGCTGGCAAGCCCTATCGTCAATATCTAGGCCGTGCAGGTTCTTTTCCAGTATCAAGTTGGGTATATCCCTTTCGGCATAGCCTTCGCTTTCGTAAATCTGATACAGCACATCAAAGGCGTACACCAAAATATGACCGCTGCCCATGCAGGGGTCTATAAACTTTATATCTTCGGGAGTATTGATGGGGCTTGCTTCGCGCATGGCTTTCAAGCGTTCGGCTACCTCCGGCTCTTGCTCCGCTTCTTCCAAGTAGTATTTCCAGTTGGCTTTTAACGCATCGTTGGGCTTGCGCTCCAACCACAACCTCCCAAGACTGTTTTCCACCATATATTTTACAATCCACTCCGGAGTGAAAAGCTGAGTAGCCGCAGGGATAGTGTCTTTGTTGATTTTCACATTCTTTTTAAGCCCCGCAAAAACCTCATCCTTCTTTTCGCTGATATAGAACTGGTATAGCCAACCGATAATCTCAATCTGCCCTTGTTGGGTAAGGTCGAAATTGCTCTCGTCAATCTTGGTTATGAGGTCGTAAACAATGCCGTCCTTTGAAATAAGGCTATCGGGCAAAAGAGTATACGAAGTATCACTATCTACGCCTTTGAAAATGCCCGGCAGAATAGCGGAAAGTTTTTTACATTGGGCGATAAGAACATAGCGATAAAGTCTGTCGGTGGCGTTCATATCCGTATCTTGGAGCAGTTCTGCCACAACTCCACTATCTACATAATCAAGACGGCCGATTTCCCTAATTGCTTCGGGTTCAAGGCGGCCTTGTTCACGGCTCGATAAAATACGGATATTTGACGGCAACCAGTCGTTGACCTCCATTATCCGCAATGCAATAAGGCGATTAAACCATGTGCAGGCCACACTTTCAATCTCTTGCGGGCTGTAGGCTTTATCTGTAGTTGCCGCCTTGCGCTTCACCGCTTCTATTAACTTACGGCGGGCTTCAACCGCATAATTCTTGATTGCTGTTTTGTCCATCTATATCCACCTCGTTAAATACTCAATCTCTCGTGACCTTCTCCAAGCGGTATGCCGCCAAGTTCAATCAACTTCTTGTTCCCCGGTGGGGAATAAGTATCGTCTTTCACATAAAGGGGGCAGTATTTCTTTTTCAAGCAATCCACCGCGCCCTTGTAGCTTCCCCCTGTGCCGTCACCGCTTGAAACAACAACGGCGTAATCGCTACTGGCGTAGATGTATTTGTTGCGTTCCAATGCGTTATACCCTTGAAAGGCGGCATCGGGGTGAAATGCCGATAAAGTCAGCATTTTATCCCACAAGATAAAGTCGGCGTTTTTTGCGATGTAGCCTGTCATATCGTCCGATACGAAGGTTACGACCTTGCCCCCTGCGTGGAGGGCAGATTCTTTGGCGATTGTGTCCACTCCACGCGCCCCACCCGACACGATTACACGGTTGTTTTGTGCTGATATTCGGGCGTGTTTTGCTGTGTAGTCCCTTTCGCCATCTGTAACTTCTCGTGAGCCGATTATAGCAACAGTTTCACCGTCCAAAAGGCGGGTATCACCGCAATAAAAGAAGATAATAGGGGCTTGCTTGCCCATTGCCTTTTTCAACTTGGCGGGGTAGTTATCCTGTATGCGGCTTACAACATAAATTTTCTTTTCGGCTAGACGGTCAAGTTCTTCACCCAATTTGTCGGCTCGTCCCAACAATTGGGATATTTGCTCCACTTCCTTGTCGGCAAATGCAAAAAGCCCTGATATATCTGAGAATTTTTCCTCCAAAAATATTGAGGGCATGAATCCCAAGCTATCCAGCCTTGATTCTACTTTGTTGTATGCGGCGGTGGTTAGGGGCTTTACTGTGTTCTTTTCGTTTTTTGTGTCATAACCGAGGGTGGAGCATAACACCACCAATGCCAAGTTATCTTTCGCCGTCATTTAGCCACCTAAACAATGCGAAGCAAGGTATCTTCGCTTAGTTCTTTCTCCAGTTTTTCTCTCAAGTTATCAAGCAAGCGGTCAATGTCTGCCTTGCTTTCGATTTCATTTGTGCCGCTGATGAGGGCTTTAATGCTTACGGTTTTGGTAGGCTTGGGCTTTTCGGCGGGAATATCGCCTGTTGGGTTTTGCGCCCGTGCCAATCGTGCGGCTTCATCAATGAACATCTGTATAAAACGGATTCGTATGCGGTCGCTATCCTCCTTTAGCACCAAGGCATTGAGGATTTTATTTGTGGCATCAAGCCGTTTAATTAAGGCTTCAAAGGCGTTACGCACTTCGCGCTCGTATTTTTCCTTGAATGGCCGCTTTTCCAAATCAGCAAGGGTGTAGTTCATGTCGTTTTGGATAATGGCGCGGATTGGTTCGCACTCTTTTTCCAAGGTTGCCAAATAGCTTGTCATAAACTTATTGCGAAGGTCTGTCAGCAAGTGGATTTCTGAGTATGGCGAAAACTTCTTTACAATCTTTTCAATGCTGGCAACCACGGCAATGGTATCTTCGTCAATTACATAGGTGCGGCTGCCTTCATATATGGCAAGCAGTTCAATGGCCTTATCGAAAATTTCTTGTTGAGAACCCGCGAAGAATTTTTTAATATCGCTAACGTCCTGTGCATAGTCAAGTAAATCATCTTTGGCGGCTTGGAGTGCTTCAAAAAAGCCTTTAATGTCCTTGACTTGCATAATGCGCTCAAGAACCTTTTTGCCATCGTCCAACACGCTCTTGCCCGGATATGGTATGTTTTTTGTGTATTCGTAAAGCAAATCCTTGATGCTATCGCCGTCTTTACCTGTTAGTTCAGCCGTGATGAAAGATAAAATTTCTTTCTTGATACCGTCCTCATCACTGGGTAGGCCGCTCTTGCCAAACACATCACGCGCAATGTCTTTTGCGGTTGCCAAAAGGTGCTGGCTAACATTATCACGGATTTTCACCACAAGTCTGTCGGCAAACTCGCGCTTGATTGTGTAGTTGATAATGCTCGTATCATGGGTGGAAACATTCTCGCCGTTTAGCTCAAAACGGATTCGCTGTGTTTTGAACAGCGTAAGCAATACACCCGCAATGTCGTATTCTTTCCACGCATAGGGGGCTTTGCCAAAACGCTCTGATATGGTTCGCACGGTATAGGTGAGATTTATGCCCACGCCCTTTGCTACTACATCAAACATATCTTCCAAGGCAAAGTAATTAGGGTCTTTACTCTCTGAGCCGTCAATGGTTGCCTGTACAACCTTTGCCTTAAAAATGTCCTCCAACGCTTTTACGGTCAAAAACGGCTCTTTGATATAGTTTAGTTTGTTGTAGATGATTTCCACCAAGTCACTTAGAGCATCGTTAATTCGCTCTTTGGGGGCTTTTTCTTTGATGTTCAATTTATTGCCGTTCACGAAAATATCAGCCTTTTTAAGTGCTTCTATAATCATATCCTTGCACCGTTCAAGACGTTGCGTACCCTCTTTGCGCTTGGTGGCTACAATCGTTTCTGCCGTGTCGGTGAAAGTCCTGTCCTTGCCACGGCGTATAAATTCCTCTATCTGCATGGACTGTTTCATTTCTTCAAAAAAGTCCGTACTGGACGGAAGCGCCACAAAAACATTGCTCTCTCTGCCGGAGCGTAGGCTAATAGCGGTTTCGTCAGCATTACCCGCATAATACGGCGTAATCACCCTTATGCCGATTTCTTCTTTTTGGTTGCCGAGTGCTTTATCGTCGATATAGGCGTTTAGAGCAAAGTTATGGCTTGCGCTGTAATTAAACTTCCTATCAAGCCCAAACACGGTCGAGAAAATCAACTTGCCTGCTTCGTCAACTAAAGTGCTGGGGTCAATGCGAATATCCATAATTTCACGGTTGATGTCCTGTTCTTCGTTCGTAAGGAACAAGTAAATATCGCCGTGACGGATAATGAATCGTTGTTCTTCCAACCGTCTGAGCGAATCCGTGATTTTACGCTTCGCTTCAATTTTATCTTGGTCTATGTTGTCAAGCATGATGGTCGTTATGTTTTCAAGGTTGGGGGCAAACTTGTCTGCGATGTACTTAATCATAAACAAGACCTTCAAAACCTCTACGTCGTATGCGTTAAGTGCAGCCCCACGGTCGGCACTATCCTTGGCATCAAGAATCACCTTGCGGATATTGTGGTCGAGGAATGTTTCCACCGTTTTATAAAAAGCGTTAAACGGTATCAATGCCCCATGTTCTGCATCGGCGTATTGCATGGCAGCTTCTTGGAAAGCGTTAAGCAAGGAGCGTTCACCCTCGGATAAATGCTTGCCCGATGCGCCATGTGTCCGTATGCCGTTGAAAACCTCTTGCAACAGCTTAAACTGGTACGGAATAAAAGGGTACACCTCTATAAAATCGTCAGCCGATTCATAAATCCGCATTTCCTGTTTGCCCTGTGCGAAGGTGATAAGGTTTTTCAAAACCGAGTGCTTTTCTTCATATAGCAAGCGAAGCCTGTCCCTCGCGCTGTCCGTCTTATCAAGCAACCTTTTTTTGATAACTTCGTCCACGTTTGCAGATGAAAGTTTAAGGCGTGTATCAAAACGTCCTATGATTTTAGAAAAAGCATCACGGTCAAGGTTTTTAGAAATGAGGTCAATGTCCTCTTGACCTGTGCATATCACCCATGCACGACCGCCGCACTCCGTACCCAACCCCTCAACGATATTTTGCAAGTTGAGCATAAGGGGTCCAGAGCTTCCTATGTATTGACCAACTTCGTCACACAGGAAAACCACGAATTGCTTTTTGCCGCTGTTCTTTTCTTTCGCTTCAATATATTCACGCACACGGCGCGCAAAGGTGCTTATATCAAGGGAATATTCACCCTCTGAACGATTGCACCACGCCAAGGCCGCTTCTCGGTTCATAGCCCCGGATTGTTCCAAAGCGGAAACAATATTGTCCTGTTCAAAGTAAAAATCCTCACGAGCATCTTCCCAATCGGCATTGGCTATACCGTGGAATGTTTTTTTGAAATCCTCATATACGCCACGCTCTACCATTTGGCGTTCCAAATCTGCCATCCACGGCATACTGGCACAAAAGCCTTGCATTTTGTTAAACATCTTCATAAAGACTTTAACAATAGGGTCTTTGCCAGCCTTGGAGTTGGCATCGGCTTCCGCATCTATATTAAAGAGGATTATATCGGCGTTGGTGTCGGCGGCCACTTGCATATCAGCCATAACAAAGCCATCAGCTATTTTTCCCTCAAAGAAGCTAATCGCCTTATCACCGCTATATTCCTTTTCCCCTAAAAGGTAGGAGAGTATTTTAAGGAAGTGGGATTTACCGCTTCCAAAGAAGCCCGAAATCCACACGCCCATTTTGTCGGTGTTTTGTTTCGTGCCTTTTTGGTAGGCACTAAAAAATGTTTTGAAGTGTTCTTGCAATTCCTTAGTGACAACATATTCGGATAACTCGGTCGTGATTATCTCGTTACTGTCCTGCCCGACCTTAACCACGCCCTGTATGGGTCTGCCAATATTCTTTTGGAACATATCGTTGATTTTCATAACGCCACTCCTTTTATTTGGGCTAACCGTTAATTCCTACATCAATGGTTAAGATGTTTTGCGGATTGTATTTCTCTTTAATAAAGGCATCAATGTCCGATTTATTGTCGCAAACATCTTCATCAATATCAAAGCCAATCCACATACCGATAACTAAGTCACATAATAAATTCCCTAAGTCTATTGAAGCAGCGCGAACATTAAGATACGACAATGTGGTTGTTTGTTGCGTGAACTTCTCTTGCGAATAGGCTTTTACAAGTCCTGCTGGCAAACATAACACTTTGGCTTTTGCTTGATTATTCAAAACCCAATATGTTGCAGAGGTTTCCGATTTAATAAGATTACAAAGTTGGGGAATGTCTACTTGCCAACTCGAATAACCTTTTTCGGTTGTGTTCATTTTTTTGACTTGGACAAAATGTATGCGTGTTGCCGTCACTCCGCTACAATTTATCTTTACCCTAATAATTAAATCAGCACCACGCTCTTTTTCTTGCGGTCTGTTTAACGCCTTATAGTCTATCTTCAAAACAGGGGCAATACCTTTCAAGCCATCATTATATGGTCTTGCTTCATTAACCAGATTCGATAACAGATACCCTGTTAATATTTCTTCGCTTGCCGAATCTACATCTGGCAACTTTTCTGTTGCGCTTCGCCCTATATCACGCAATAGATTTTCCAAGTTGGAATTTCCAATCCAAGTTGTGCGTGGAGCATCTAAACTCAACGGGCTCCATGCTCGGACTTTATCGCCCCACCATGAAATAACATTATTTACGCTCCCAACCTCCGCGCCATTTACTCGTAAAAGAATGTCGTGAGCGCGAGTTGCCAATATAGGAATTTCTATGTTGCATAGCTCCTGTAGCGTGGTTTGCATCATGGTGTTGTTGAGAGCTTGATATATTATTAAGTTGTCAATAGCGCGCGTTCCTAATGCAATCAACCAAGGTAAAGCAAATGCAATGTTTTCTGTTTTTCGTTCGCAAATCGTATTGAACGAGTTAATCAATGAAACTAGCACCTGAGATTGTTCATACCGATAATTGTTTTCTTCATCATCTATAACTCTTGCCAAAAGACTAATGTTGAAAATATCGTTTTTAATCAAAGTAACATCGAATTTGAATTGCCTTGGTAGGTCATTGTTAATTCCTAACGAGCAAAGTTGACGAACCTCGTCATTTTCTAGGCTTACAGCAACTGCTCCAATCAATTCAGCAGGAATGGATTTGTCTATATTGGCTTGAGAACTCCAAGAACGCCTGCGCCACTCGAATAAGTATTCACGCCTACTCCTTTGGCTTGTATCCGACAGAGTTTTCAATAGCTCTACGAGTAATTTATTTCTGTAGTAAATAGGTCTAATCCGTTGCAAATCAAAAAATATTCTGTTACTAAAATCACCATTTTCTGATTCGACCGCTTCAATGATTTGATTCTGTTTTGCTTCTCCCAGTACAGGAATTACGAAATCAATGATTAGGCGGTATATCCCAATTTTATTCAAGTCTATATTATTAGGAAGTTTAACCCATTTGCTAAGAAGCGAATGTGCGATTTTTTTCACATCGTCTTGCGAACACAATAATCCCTTTACCTTCCGTGTGTACAAGCGTCCGATAAGAAGGCTATGTGGGCTTTCAGCATGAAAAATATGCTCAGGCTCAAAGTTCCTTTCTAAAATTTCACCGATTTCAAGCATAAAAACATCAAAAGCAGTTTTTTCAACATAAACTAAAACTTCGCCCAACTCGGCTTCCAAGGCACTAAGTTGTTTTAGTCTGTGCAATGAATCGCTCCCCGATAAACTATACAGAGGGTCAGCGCAAAAAAATGCTTTTGGATTTGCAGCCATTTTATCGCTTCCAATTTGATTACTCAAAGCCTACCCTCCTGTTTTATACGAGCTTAAACGCCCGGTAGTAGTTATCGTCTGTTATCTCGTCAAATAGGCTTAACTTGCTTGTGTACGAACCCGGAAAGAACATCACCAAGGCATTGCTGTCTATTTTGCTGTGTAAATTGTTCAGCACGGTATGGGAGCGAATAACAGGCCACGCCTTGCCCACGCCTACCAAAAACACCACATCTTTTACTGGTTCAAGACCTTTGGAAATCTTGGCAACAACCAAATCATTGTCGAGAGTAAGTCGCAATGTGCGTTTTATCGGCTCAATTACCTCATAGCTGCCCTTTGTCTTTTCCATCTGCATGACCTTATCCAAGTAACCTTTTTCTTCAAGCACATCAATCATAATATCGTAGAGGTCTATGATTTTAATATTTATGTCCTCATAATTACCGTTGATATGTTTCGCCAAGGTGTCTATATAATCGCGCACTTGCATTTCGTCCTCGGCATCGTAGTCTACAATCCAAAAATTAACCTCGTTTGCCGTGCCGCGGTTTGTGCGGAAGTTTATATCAAGTATTTTTGGTTCAAGTTCTTTCAGCCTGTCGCTCAAAGTTTTCACGCTACACCTCCAGCTATCCCAGTATGGTTTCGCTGATTTTATTTTTTGGGCTTCTTCGTGCTAATTTCGTCTACTCTGGTTTGGACGGTCATTTTCACTTCAACCAATGTTTCTTCGCTTCTAACTTCAAACCAATTGCCCGGTATCAAAGTCAAGAAATAGCCGTCCTGTGGGTAAACCGTACATAATGATTTGCCGCTCTTTTGATATTTGATGTTCCAACCACGCCATATGTTGTTATCCATTGCACAAGACGAATATGCGATTTTTGGCTTGACCTTGTAGGTTTCACGCAAATGGTTATCCAATTCATCAAATAACGCCGTGTTTGCAAACTCTTTTAATTCGGCTTCAGTTGGTTGAGTGGCCTTTTCAAATTTTTCATAGTTGAGCATATTAAACCTCCATCATAACGACCTTCATATAAGGTTTATCTTCTTCATCAAATAAACTGCGAAAATCCCTGTCAACAATCGGTGGCAATAATTCCAAATCGTTGCCGTTCTTTTTTGCCAAACCCGCACCAACTAAGGTGTTTTTAATAGCATTGCGCACACGAACAAGGTTGTCCGTTTTCCAACCCGCCACGGTATCGCTGTTTTGAATTTTACGGTCTATGAAATCTTCGTAATCTCTATCTGCAACTTCCCTATGCCCCATGCTATACTTGTCGGCAACTACCTCATACATATATTCAAATAATATCCTATCAGCTTTCATCATTGCGAAGAACGCTACTAATTTTGCTTCATCATCTCGCCCGGTTGCAATAACCTCTACTAAATTTTCGTTTATGGTTGAGAGCCGTGCCAGCATTTTCAACGGCAATTCACGCCGTCTTTTTTCTTTGTCAAGTTGGTAAACATTTTGCTCCATCGAAAGGGCGATAATTTCCTCATGGGTTTTACCCTCGGATAGCAATATAGCGGTGCGTTTCATTTCCAAAAACAGAAACGGCATATTTTTTATTGAGGACGTATATTTTTGCTTCACTTGTCAACCTCCGTCCTCGCCTTCTGTTTTATTAGCTTCCTCGTCTGGCACCATTTCCGCTATGTCAGCAATGTCGCAATTTAAGGCAGTACAAATCCGAGCCATAATATCCATGCCCACAGACTTGTCCTTTGAGAGTTTCGCCAAAGTGGTGGTGCTAATATCAGCCATTTTCAGCAAGTCGGTTTTCATAAGTCTTTTATCAAGCAACAGCTTCCATAATTTCAAGTAACTGATTTTCAAGGGCTACTCTCCTGTCCTAATTCTTTTGCGCCAGAGGTTGAAGCGATACCATGTTTTGACATTTTGAGCAATGGGGCGGTTCGCGCTCACCAAAATTCCCCACAAATTTAATGATACCACATCCTTCTTGTAATTGCAATATGAAATAACAAATCAATGAACGCAAATGCGCTATTGCAGAAACTACATTACAAAATAACAACTCGAACTTAGAAAAATTGTAAAAATTGCCGAAATTTTGTTCTTGACACAAATATTTTCCTGTTTTATGATTAACAGGAAAACCATTTTCCTGTTTGTGAAGCAGTCAGAGGTGACATATGAAATTCGGGGACAAACTGCGGTTACAGCGTAAAAAAATGAACCTAACCCAAGAGGGGCTGGCAGAAGCGTTGGGCATTACCAATCGAACCCTTGGGAATTACGAAAACGGCGTATCGCACCCGCAGAACCGCAAGATATATTTTAAGCTGGCAAAAGTTTTCAACGTAGATGTAAATTACTTCCTTACCGAAGATGAGGAATTTCTAACCGCCGCCGCCGAAAGTTACGGCAACCGGGGACAAAAGCAAGCACGGGAGCTTTTACAGCAGACTGCCGCTTTATTCGCTGGGGGCGAACTGTCTGAAAAAGACCAGTTGGCGTTTCAGCTTGAAATGCAGGAGATATTTTTTGAATCCAAAAATATAGCAAAGAAGAAGTACACGCCGAAGAAATACAGAAAAGACAATGACGGCAAAAATGATGGTGATTTGAGGTGATGGCATGGGCGTGAGTTACACGTATAACGAAGCCGAAAAAGCAGTTGGCTTAATCGGTAACCGCAACCCCTACGACCTATTGGGCTTTATCGGGGCGAATATAAAATTTTCAAATGCCTATGAGCCTAACGGTCTAAAAGGATATTCTACTATAGTCCACCGTCAAAAGTTTGCCGTTATCAATGCCAAACTAAACGAACACGACAGAAGAATTGTGGCAGGGCATGAAGCAGCCCACCTAATTCTACACATAGACGAGATACTAAAATCCCCAATGAAAGCCTTGCGGGATTTTGACCTCTATAGCGATAATGGGCGTTTAGAACATCAAGCCAATACATTCCTTGCAGATTTTTTGGTGAGCGATAACGAGGTGAGGGAGTCAATTTCAAACGGTCATGATTATTTTGAAACGGCAAAGGAATTGATTTTACCGCCGCCACTTTTGGCTTTCAAACTGTACAACATGATGGGCAGAGGAATGAAAGTCCAAAACCCAATAGGCTTGCAGAGTGGATTTTTGGGTAGTGACAAAAAAATGTGGTAAACCACAACCAACACGGAGGGCATTATGGCAGACTTATTGAAAGACGGATATAACGAAGATTATATACGCCAATTGGCAACGGACATCCACGCAGTTTACAGCCAGTTTCATTTGGAGGACTTTGTTTCATCGGTAGTAGACGATGCTTGGGACACATTGGAATTGAAAGGCCGTATGCGCCAAATTACATTGAACCTTGGGAAATTCCTGCCTACCAATTACACCGAAGCAATAAGCATCATCGACAAGGTTATAAAAGGCTACGGCGATTGGCTTACGGGTTTTGGTGCAATGTACTTTCCCGATTTTGTTGAAATATTCGGGCAAGATGAATCTAACTGGGATATTTCAATCGCCGCATTAGAGCGTTACACCGAACACGCATCAGCCGAATTTGCCGTGCGACCATTCATCATTAACAACGAAGAACGCATGATGGCGCAAATGTACGCTTGGGCGAAAAGCGAAAATAATCATGTGCGGCGGCTTGCAAGCGAAGGTTGCCGACCTGCCTTGCCGTGGGCGCAAGCGTTACCGAAATTCAAAAAAGACCCCACGCCCATATTGCCTATTTTGGAGCATCTAAAAGCAGACCCCGATGTATATGTGCGTAAGAGTGTAGCCAATAATCTTAACGACATTTCCAAAACACACCCAGACTTGGTAGCGAAATTGGCAAAGGATTGGTACGGTCAAAATGAACATACGGACTGGATTGTAAAACACGCTTGCCGTACTCTGCTTAAAAAAGGTAATCATGATGTGCTTGCTATCTTTGGGTTTCAAAATGCGGAATTGGTAGCGGCTGATGATTTTGCCATTGACACGCAGACGGTTTCAATTGGCGGTAGCTTCAATTTTTCATTTGCCATATCCACAAGTGAAGCCACAAAAGTAAGATTGGAATACGCCATTGATTATGTAAAGGCGAACGGCAAACGCAGTAAAAAGATATTTCAAATTTCTGAAATTGCGTTGAAAGCAAATGAAAAGAAGCGATATACCAAAAGTCATTCCTTCGCCAATTTAAGCACGAGAAAGCATTACCCCGGCATACATTCAATAACCATTATTGTAAACGGCACAGAAAGAGGTACGCTTGATTTTGAATTGATTGTATGAGAATTGCGTAAACTATTCACAAGGGCGGTGAGTGCATGAAACGCATAATTGCACATTCTGATTTGAATTGTTTTTACGCTGGCGTTGAAATGCTCCGCAATCCACGATTGCGTGATGTGCCTATGGCAGTCTGCGGAAGTACAGAGGAACGCCACGGAATTGTTTTAGCGGCCAATTATCCTGCCAAGCGCATGGGTGTGAAAACCGCAATGGCAAATTGGCAAGCACGGCAAACTTGCCCCAGTCTAATTGCTGTTCGCCCTCATATGACGGACTATATTCAATTTTCTGGCTTTGTCCGTGAAATCTACTCCGATTATTCAGACCGCATAGAAGCATTTGGACTTGATGAAAATTGGATAGACTTGACCGGCTGTGTGAAAAATTTTGAGCAAGGCGAAAAGGCGATACACGAAATTAGAGAGCGCGTCAAAAAGGAATTAGGCTTGTCGGTTTCAATCGGTTTGGCTGATAATAAAATTTTTGCCAAACTCGGAAGCGACATGAAAAAGCCCGATGCCTGCACTATCATCACAAGGGATAATTTCAAGCAAACCGTGTGGACTTTGCCTGTAAGCGATTTGCTTTATGTGGGACCCGCCACAACAAAAAAACTTGTACGTCGTGGCATTTATACAATTGGGGATTTGGCAAACACAAACCCCGACACGCTAAAAAATATGCTCGGCAAGGTTGGGTTTGTGCTTTACGCATATGCAAATGGCGCAGACAATTCACAAGTGAGCAACATTGAATATTCCAGTCCTGTTAAAAGTGTCGGTAATTCGACCACAAGCCCTCGTGATTTGAATTGTGACCAAGATGTGAAAATCATGCTGTACGCACTTTCGGAATCCGTAGGCGCAAGATTGATGGAGCAAGGCTTGTATGCAAGCACCGTTGAATTTTCCTATGTTGGCACAAATTTGTCTTTCAGCTACACACGACAGGCGAAATTGAATAGGCCAACTTTTTTATCTGGTGAAATTGCAGATGCCGCCTTTTCACTTTTCAAAAAGCATTACAGTCATTGGCCGTCACCACTTCGGAAAATTGGCGTAAGGGGTAGCAACCTCGTGTATGAATCTGCCCCACGGCAATTAACAATTTTTGAGGATGCAGGCCAAGACGAATTAAGAGAGGATTTGGAACGCACAATAAATGGGCTTCGTTCGAGATACGGAAATAAAATTATCCAAAGGGGCATAATGTATATGGACACCGAATTATCAAAAGTTGATGCCAAGAAAAATCATACGATTTTTCCGGTTGGTGTTTTCAAAGAAGGTATGCCCAACATTCCGAGTGTGTCATTTGGATAATTTGAAATAAGTTGGAGGGAGCGCATGAAATACGATACCGAAATGGCAGACGATTTTACAATCCGAATCCCTCTAAAAATGTTGCAAGTAACTGAGCAAGACGGCAAAACGTGGCCTGTCGCTTTCTATTGGCCTGATGCAGATGGGGTTGATACTCGAATCAGCATTGACAAAATTATCAGCGTGTCGCCTTTGGCGGAGCAAAAGAGCGGAACCGTTGGCGATAGGTATGAATGTGAAATTAACGGCTTGGTTGAATATATTTACTACACCAAATTAACGCCACGAAAATGGTTTAAGGTTGTTCCAGTTAGTGAGCAAGAATACAAGGCTTACTACAAATTGCCCGGAGAAAGCAGAGGATAATTTAATGTGCGCCCTATTTGTAATTCTTGATGATGCCGAAATTGCGGAGATAAACCAAATTCTGAAAGATGTGAGTATGAAATTTGACGGCACAGGCATTGTAGCAAAGACAGGCGAAATTTTCCCAACCGACAATGTACCCATTGTCGCTTCCAATAATGGCAAAACGGTTTTAACCATTATGAAATGGGGATTTCCGAAGTGGGACAAGAGTGGGGTTATTGTAAATGCTAAATCTGAAACCGCCGCCGACAAGAAAATGTTTGCAACGGCTATGGCAAGCCGCCGTGTTGTAATTCCGTCAAATGGATTTTATGAATGGACACGGAGCGAAGATGAGCCAAAGGTGAAATATCGCTTTAATTCGCCCGACAGTCAAATGCTTTATATGGCGGGGGTGTATACGGATTTCATGGGCGAAAAATCAGAAGAACGACCTACGAAGCGTTTTGCGATTTTAACTCGGTCGGCAAATTCCGATGTGTGCGAAATTCATAGCCGTATGCCTGTAATTTTGCATAAGGACGAAATTGTGCGGTGGCTGCGAGATTACGAGTATGCCACCGCCATCATGGAGCGTGACGGCATACCCCTTATCCGTGAAGCTGTTTGACATTGATAGCGTAATTTCATTGTTCGGCTGTTGACGTAACACCGCCAATGATTGATTGCCTTTATGCCTTAAAAGCCCCATTTAGCACTTCCCGCAAGCGGTAAGCACTAAATGGGCAAGCAATGTCTGTGCTTCCGCACAGACCGCTTGCAAGGGGAATCCCCTTGACCCCATGTGCAGAACCATTCCGCTCCGCTACATAATTCTGCACATCAAAAAAAGCAGCGGAGCCGCTTTTTTTCTAAGCGTTCCGCTGCTAAAGGAGTAAAATCGTTTATTCAATTTACAAGCTGGGTTCATTTCGCTTGCGTTTTGGCTTTGGTAATTCGGGGGATTGAATTGCTTGCTTAACTTCGGGTGGTGCGATTTCGGGGATTTCAATTTCGGGCTTGGTGGTTTCCATAGGCGGTGTTTCGGGTTCTTCGGGCAAATTCAAGATTGCTTTTACATTCGCCCAAGCGTTATCAACTTCCTTATCCGTATTTCGGATTTCGTGATATTGCGCCCAAAGGGATTTTTTAGTAGCGTTGTGTTTTGCGTACTGCTCACGCAATTCTGCAATTTTAGGTAAACTGTTACCGCTTCCGAATCCATAACCGCACTCATCAAAATACGCTCTTGCCATTTCGTGGTCTAAAATGGCTTTTTCATTTTCTACTCTGAATCGTTCAGGGTTAGCTGATTTTTTGTACTGCTTGTAGACTTCCTTTGTTTTGCCGTATGTGCCGATATGCCTTTGAAGTAATGAAATGTGTTTGAGCTGTGCATCTTGAATGGCAATTTCGCCCTTGATGCTTGCCAATGTTTTCGGTTTTTGTGTTGCCATGTTTTCCAATTCGCCCAATGTAAGCTGATGCTTTTCGATAAATATGAGCGTTCGTGACATTTGTTCAAGGTTGAATTTTTCTGCCCACTTGCGATAGCCAATGTTTTGAGTGGCTTTCAAGGAGTTTTGAATATCAATAAGCAGTTTCAATTCCTTGGGCTTCGTTGGGTCGAGTGGTGCAAAAATGGGCTTGGATTTCGCCTTTGGCGTTGCAATAACACCATTTTGAGGTTGAGTGATTTCCATTTTCTCTGTGTCTGCGCTGGCTTTATGCTTGGCTTGCTGTTCGGCAATTTGCGCTTTGATTCCATCCTCCCTAAATTCAACCGACAACGAACTGAGCCGAATTGGATTTTTACTGAATGGCGTAGTGATTGAAATATTGCTACCACGCCGTTTTGCATAGCACGAGTAGTCCTCCAAATATTTGAGTAGCGTGTTAAAATCTTTTGGTTGTTTTTCCAAGCAAATGGTAATGATTTCTTCAAGGCGTTGTCGTTTAGAGAGCGGTTTATCTTCTTTTGTAATGCCGTTCTTTTCTTCCCATTCATTATATGGGTCGCGCCAACCGTGTTTTACTTCGATGACGGACAATCCATATTCCTTGCACAGTCTATCTGAAATTCGGGCAACATCACGATAATTAAAGTAACCGTCCTTGAATTTGCCATCGCAGTCCAAATTAAAAGCGTTGAATATTATGTGGTTGTGGTAATGAGCCGTGTTCGTATGTGTGGCAACGACAAAGGCGTGTTTGCCGCCTGTGTATTCCAATGCCAATTCATATCCAATTCGATTAGCGGTCTGCGGGTCTACTTCGCCCGGTTTGAAACTTTGGCGCATATGGTAGAGTAGCCGTGAATTGTCCTTGTGTTTTCGTCCTGTTTTGATTTCGTACATATCCATTGTGTTGGCAAATTCCTCTGCGGCACATTCGGGGGAACATTCATAACCCCTAACAAGCACATTGTTTTCGGTTTTATCGGGATTGGCTACATAATCATAGATGGACGGAATGGGAATGAACACGACCTTGCCCTCGGAGGGTTCGGGCGGCGTGTTGTGAATGTTGGCCTTTTCGCTGTTGGTTATGTACTTGATTTTGATGTTGATGGTTGTTTTCTTGTTATAACCCTTGTGAGCGTATGTTGGTTTTATCCATGTTGTGGCTATGATTGTCCTCCCCTCGAATGAAATTGGTGTCTGCTTAATTTCGGCTTAATGCAATAAGTTCACGGTGGGCTTCGTTAATCAGCGGTTTCAAATTGTTGACCTCGGCAAGAAGCCCAAGCACATCATCTTCATAAACGCTCCCTGTTTCGTTGGCTCGTTTTGCCATTTGGTTGATGTTGTTCATTTAAGGAAGATTTCTCATAAATATTGAAAAACGGCATAAACACAGGGTTTTCGGGCTATCTGGTTTTACACACGCCAATCAATATTTGACGCTCATATGAGCGAAAGGAGAAATT
>JGI24703J35330_11748766_pt1 | contig 32997 bp, 32 predicted proteins | sample TergutNt197P1_FD_35330 | JGI IMG/M metagenome (IMG submission 35330)
CAAGTGTGTGATTGTGGTAACTCACTCAAAGGATATTGCCTCTCAAGCAGATGTAGTATTTAACCTGAAGAAAGGTCAGTTTGTCGATGAGTAAAAAAGGCGATTTCTTATCGGGATTTAGTGGAAACAGTGACCACAAACCTTTAACTACTCCATCTGAGCCAGTGGTGGAGGAGAAAAAGGAAGCCCTTAAGGGCGACATGAATGAGAATAAAAAAATAGCAGATAAAATCGTCGCTGAAACAGAGAAGAAAGAAGCAGCAAAAAAGCCAGCTCAAGCTAAGAAATCAGAATCAATCAAGCCGAAAGTTGCCCCTGCAGGTGAGGCTAGTCGACCGAACCAAAGTGCTAGTGCCATTATTAAAGCACCAGAGCATACGGTGAAAAAAGACGATACCTTCCATAAGCGTAAAATGGTACGTTATGGCGTCATCGGTGGTAGTGTACTTGTTGTTTCGTTATTAGTTTTCTTCTTGTTCCGTATGTTCAATAGTGTTGAAGTTCCAAATTTTGTAGGGGAAGACTTTGACAGTACCAGTACATGGCGAACCATGAATGATATTTCTTTCAACCGAGAGAATGAATACAGTTTGGACTATGCTGAAGGGGTTATTATGGAGCAAAGTCGAGATCCAGGTCGCAACATTATGCGTGGTTCAGCGATCCAAGTTACAGTAAGTCTAGGACCTAACATGGATGAGGTGGTTGAGCTACCGGATTTTGAAGAAATGACGGCTCAGCAAATTAGAACATGGCGAATGGATTATCAAATGATGGCCATTAACATTCGTGACGAGGCTAGTGAAGAGGTAGATCAACACGATGTCATCCGTGTTAATGTACCGAATGATGTAGATGTCGAGAACTTTAGACGCTCTGATACGTTAACCATTTACGTGTCAACGGGACCTGAAACGATCGAGTTAGAAAACTTTAGAGGACAGACCCGAGATGCAGTAGAAACGTGGATGGGTAACAACCCTCTGGCACAGGTTGAGTTTGAATACGAAGCTAGTGAAACTGTGGATGCTGGTACAGTGCTACGTCAAAGTCATGCACCAAACTCAGATTTACCAAGCGATGAAACGTTGACCATCACCTTATCTGGTGGGCCAAGTGTGACTGTTCCAAATTTTAGTGATGGGATTTTTAATGAGATCATGGAAGAATTACCATTAGAAGGTGGCCTGAATGTGATTCATCGTGAAAGGCTAAGTGCGACGGTGCCTTATGGTCGTGTGATCTCTCAATCAGTAGCTCCAGGAGAAGAGGTCTTCGGTGAGGATGCGACGGTGATTGTTATCACTTCTATTGGACGTCCATGGATTGGCAGTGAATTAATTGGAATGGAAGAAGGTGCTTTATCGCAATTCTTCTTTAATAACTTTGTTTCCCGTGGTGCTAACATTACCTTTACAGTGAATCGTGTGGATTCTTATGCCCCACGAGGAACAGTTGTTTCTCATTCTCATGACGGTATATTCTTAGGAATGACAGATACGGTAACCGTCAACGTCAGTCGTGGAAACTTAACACCACCTGAAGGTGATTTTGGCATGGGACCTGATGACGAGTAATAACGAATAGATTTTAAAACAGCTTCCAATAGTGGAGGCTGTTTTCATGGTTTTAATTTTACCTGAGGGGTATATAAAAAGTAAAAAAAGATTAAAAAATATTGAATTTGTCACTTTTACCCCAAACATCAAACCTAATGTTCTGAATTTTTGAGGTTAGGAGTCAAAAGGTTTCTCTTCTGTGCAAGAGGTGCAAAAGGGAAGCTAAAAATGGCATGAGATCAAGGTTTTTCGGCCGACAAAAACTTGCAAGTATTTTGTCAATCTGCTAGAATAAATACGTAATTGTGTAAACATTATCCAAAGTGTTGGTTTTTTCAAACCGCATTAGTCTTAGGTAGATTAATGTCATCTTCAGGGAGGAAGTTTATCGCAGATTTTCGACTCATAACGTTTAATTTTGTACATACAATTTAATAAGTGTAACACCCCAATATGTAGACATACATAGCGGGATTAAGTATTTGGTTATCATTATTTAAAAGGACGTGAATAGATATGTTTAAAGGTAAAAAATTTCTATTAGCAGTATCCATTTTAGTATTATCACTTGTAGTCATCGCCTGTGCCGACGGAAATGGGGACAGTGACAACGATGCAGCAGGATCCGATCGTGATATTCTTCGAGTTGGAGTAGGAAGCAACGTAAATAACATGGACATCCATGGAACCAACGACTCAGCTTCATCCCTTATTCATTTGCATATTTTTGAAACTTTAACTAGACACGATACAGAATTCAACGTTTATCCAGGATTGGCAACGGACTGGGAAATGCTTGAGTCAACGGAAGATGGCGACTTATGGCAGTTCAATTTACAAGAAGGCGTTTACTTCCAGAACGGTGAGCCAATGACGGCTCACGATGTAGCCTTTAGTTTAATTAGAGGAGCTGGAGCACCTCACGTCGCACCAATCATTGGGATGATTGACCCGGATTCGATTGAAGTTATCGATGATCACACGATTAACATCGGAACGTCGATTCCATTTGCGCCATTACTTGATCATTTAGCACACCCAGCTTCAAGTATTATTAGCGAAGCGGTTGTAGGAGATGTGGCAGTTGGTCAGGCAAATGTCGATCCTTATATTGTTGGAACAGGACCTTACATTTTAGAAGAATTAGTAACGGACAGTCACATTCTTTTAGTACGTTGGGATGATTACCATGGAGATGCACCAAACATCAGAGAAATTCACATCGACATTAACGTTGACCCACAAAGCCGTTTAATGTCATTAGAAGCTGGTGAAGTCGATTTAATTCAAGGACCACTATTATCTGATTTAGACCGTTTAAGAGATTCAGATGACATGACCTTAGTTGAAATACCATCTGCTCAAGTTGAGTACATGGGAATGAACTTTAATCACGACGTTTTAGGTATTCCAGAAGTGCGTATGGCGATTAACTATGCCATCGATACGGCAGAAGTTGTTCGCGTTTCAACCGAAGAAACGGCTCAGCCATTGACTGGTCCACTTCCTCCTAATGTCTTTGGTTACGTAGCTGGTCCGAATTATGGGTTTGACGCTGACCGTGCTCGTGAACTAATGGAAGAGGCTGGATACGAAGATGGCTTTGAAATGGAACTTTTAGTCGCCATGGGTGGAACCACACGTATTAATGCCGCTCAAATCATTCAAGCGATGTTAAGTGAAATTAACATTACCGTTAACATTCAACAAGTTGAATGGGCAGCCTTCCTAGCAGCTTTAGATGGTAACAACTTTGATGCTTATTTAGGTGGTTGGGGAATCGTTACAGGTGATGCAGATTACTTGATGTACCCAGTGTTCCTTTCCGATAATGCACCGGAATCTAACCGTTTATTCGTAGACAACCCAGAGATTGATGCACTAATCCATCAGTCACGTGAGGGAACTGAAGAAGAGCGTTTGGAAGTTTATGCTGAATTATTAGACCTGATTCACGAAGAAGCTTCTCGTGTCTGGTTACAGAACCCACAATTATTCATTGGACTTCGAAGCAATGTAAGTGGATTTGATATCTCACCTGTTCAGAATCACTGGCTTGGTGACATCTACTTCACAGATTAGTAGAAACTAGAATCATTAGTAAAAGCAGCCTCCATTCAATTGGAAGCTGCTTTTAACGTTTAATCTTCATGAAAGCCTCTAGAATGCATGGCAGTCGCTAACATCTCCGACCACCGGAAACAGTTAACTAACATGGCAAAGAGAACCTTTGGCGATAGGGGACCAGCACTAGCACCACGCACGGCGAACGCAAGGCGAGCGTTTCGATACTCTGATATCATTAAAGGAATCATGTTAATAGCAGCCATCATGCCATAAGCAAATTTACGCGGAAGCTTTCCATTTTTTTGCATGGCTTTGACTAAGTCAAAAGAGTCAGTGGTCAAACTAAGGAGTAGACCAAATCCTGTAAAACTAAAGAACCGAGAAAGCATGTTTAGGCCGGATTGAGCCGATGATACAGTGACGGTGCCAAATCTAGCCGTTTCGTCACCACCCCAAATGGCGCCACTCATAAAGATACTAAACCCAACTAGGATTAAGGGAATGGAGATTTTCACGGCCCGCCACCACGTATCCAGTTTTGTCCCTAGGAGAAACAGAAAAACGGTGATGGCAAAAATCCACATGTTGATGACAAAAGAATGAACAAAAGTGAGTCCTGTGGCCAGTCCTGCCACCACGACAAATTTATAAAATGGGTTGATGCGGTGGAGGAAATTACTCATGATCGCCACCTACCTTAATGATTTGATGGGAGAAGTTTTCAGCCACGGTTAAGTTATGGGTAGCAAAGATAACCGTTAATCCCGTACGTGCTTTCTCCAGTAGTAGTTCCATCATAGCGCAAATGTTCTCATAATCTTGCCCATAAGTTGGCTCGTCAAGAAGCAGGATGTCCTGTGCACCAGCAATCATTGTTAAGACGGCTAATCGTCGTTGCTGTCCTTGGGAGAGCATGTAGGGTGCATATTTTTTATGACTCTCAAGCTTAAATAGGGTTAGAAGTTCCATGACCTTGGCTTCCTGCCATTCTGGCGCCTTTTGCTTATACCAACGCTGCACACTAAATAGTACCTCATCGAAAACCGTTAACGCTAAAAACTGATTAGCTGGATTTTGAAATACGATCCCCACTTGTTCAAACAGCTTTTTCTTTTTAACTTTTTTGATTTCAACGTTATTCAAGGTAAATGAGCCGTCATATTTATGTTGTCTGATCAAGGTTTTAAACCAAGTGGTTTTTCCAGATCCACTTGGGCCAACTACCGCATTGATGCTTCCTTTTTTGATGATGATGTTTGGATAATGGATGTCTCTCACAACTAAGTCCTTAGCTTCGATCAAAACATTCTCTGGTTCATGGAGGTCGGCTTTAAGATCAAATGGGGTTGATTCTGATTCATCCAAACTGATAACTTTATCGCACTTACCTTCCCACAATTGGACGTTATGGTCAATGGCGAGGACGGTAACGTCTAGCCTACCTAATACATCGATGATCTCTTTAGCAGAAGCGGGATCGATGTTAGCAAAGGCTTCGTCTAAAATGATGTATTCTGACTGCAGGGCTACAATGCAAGCCAACGCACATTTTTGCTTCTCGCCACCGGATAGAGTGCTGAAGGACCGACGACGTAAGTGGTTAATATTTAAGGTAGTAATTGCAGCATCGATTTGTTCAGGCCGGTCTTCTTCAGGGACACCGATGTTTTCTAGGCAGAACTCAATCTCTTGTTCCACATTATTCATGCAAAATTGAAGGTCTGGATTTTGAAACATCATGGTTACGTAACGGGCACGCTTATCTGGGGTTAATGTTGCTAAATCAATTTCGTCAACGGTGACTGAACCTTCTACGAGTACACCAGCATTTTCTGGATAAAGACCTGCTAAAACATAAGCTAGCGTTGATTTACCAGAGCCGCTACGGCCTGTTAGTAAGGTGATTTCGTTTTTGGGCACCTGAAAATCAAGGTTCTCCAAAACGTATTTGGCTCCTTTGTCGAAGTATTTAAAAGTAAGGTTATTCGCCTGTAAACTCATTTGCTCCCTCACCTAACGGATAAGATTTTAACACACCAGCTTTGGCTAAACGGTCAGCTAACCACTTAGCTAGGAATCCGCTAATGACCAGACCACTGGTCCACCTGATGGCAAAGCGTAAGGCGACGATTTGGAACGGCAATTCATACCAGCTTCCTCGTTGCCAAGCTAGTAAGAAACTAGCAACCGTAGCAGTCGTTGCAGAAACCAGAATGGAAAAGAGGTTCCATTTTCTATAACCGAAAGCACCAAACCCTATTTCAGCACCAAACCCTTGAACGAGGCCTGATAACCATACCGTTGCCGCTGCCGGGCTACCAAGAAGAATCTGAATAAATCCGGTTAACAATCCAACCATGGTTGCTACACCAGGTTTTTGCATGATGTAACCAGCAAAAGTGGATGAGAAAAAGAAAATCCCAAATACGATTTCAAACTGTAGACCACCAAGACCGATGGTGGCTAAGAGAAGGGCGAAAGGGCCTCTAGCAAAGGATGCTGCTACATGGCTGATGGCAGCAAATAAAGCACCGATAATGCTAACGAGGATAATATCTTTCAACTTCCATTCTAGTTTAGCAGCACGCTTTGAAAAAATAATTAACCCAATAAATATAAGTCCAATTGCCCCAGAAACAACAATGCGATAATCCATAGTATAAAACTCCTTTTGATTTTGTTTTCGAAGATGACAGACACGGAAATCCCCTATTTTCCGAAAAAATGGCTATTTTAGGGGAGGTTTCACCTTAGCGTTGCTTCAAACTTGGTGAGTTTACCGATAAGGTGATCTGGTAAACAAAGTGATCCAGGTGTTCACCTGAATAAGTCATGATTTCATGGAAATAGTCAAACAATTCATTGACATCGCCATAAAGTTGCGTGGCGTAATGAGATGGTCGATCATAAATCCCTTTATCAATCGCTAAATTAACAATATGCGCAATGTGATCCATGTAGTCGGCTTGGCCGAGGGGGTAGAAAGAGAATTTCCCATGAACGGGGAATTCTTTCGTGGTTGATGTGGCTTTGGCTGGAGCGAGCTCCATCGGAATGTCTTCTTCTACATCGCCGGGACATCCTTTTGATAAGGTTGCTTCTAGGGTCATGTGGGTCTCGCCATCGTTAATAGCAACAAAGAGCTCTTTTACTGTGTTAATCACATTGGTTTGATGACCACGATAAGTGGTAGATAACAAATCCGTTTCGCTCCAGACGTGGGAGGTGTCGACCGTTGCCAATGCATCTAAAATCTTTGATGCATAATCGTCGGACATGACAGCCAATGAAAAGCGGCAACCGACTATTTCTTTATCGGTTCCACAGCCAGACCAAGGGTAATTCTTATTTTGTTCCATACAAAAACACCTTCTCCTTATTATTTAAAATCCCGGAAAAAGGTGCGCAATTTTATAATTCAGGTAACGATACCGTGCTATAAATCACTTCCTACGCTAGTATCAACTAGATCAGGTTCAGTGGATTGAAGTCTGTGCTTCTCTCAGCCCAAAGGGCACTCCAGGATTTTATAGCTTTATTCTATCAGTAGGGAAGGGGATTTGCAAGCTTTTTTGATGATCGCCTTATAACAATTGAAGGATACCATTTGTGACCGTTTAAATGAAAAAAGTTGAAAATTAATTTCAACTCAATGGGCCATTCCCCAGAACTAGCTATAATAGGGTGCATCTGGTGCTATGTTCCCCAGACTTGACGATATAGAGGACTTTTGGTGATGATAGCACCATTTTATACCATATTTTGGAGTTTCTGGGGAAAAGAAGGCTCAAGTAGCTATCTCTAATCAAATTGATGTTCTTCGTGATCAATGGTTCGCGTAATGTAATCTCGAAGTGGGAAAAACTCAGGATTATGCTCAAATTCATCGCTGGCTACTAAATCATAAGCATCTTGTCGGGCAACCTCTAAAATATTGTAGTCCTCAATTAGATTGGCCATTTTAAAGGTAGGGATTCCCGACTGTTTCGCACCGAAGAAGTCACCAGGCCCTCGCATTTTAAGATCGGCTTCTGCAATTTCAAAGCCATCGGCACTACCAGCGATGACCGCTAACCGTTCCTTGGCTTCTGGATTCTGGGCGTTGGACAGCAGGAGGCAATAAGCCTCGTCACTACCACGTCCTACTCGGCCTCGTAATTGATGAAGTTGGGATAGCCCGAATCGGTTGGCATCGTAGATCAAAATCAAGTTGGCATTAGGGACGTTAACCCCTACTTCGATCACCGTTGTGGAAATCAAGATTTGGATTTTATTTTCCACGAAGTCGTTCATGATGACTTCTTTTTCTTCTTTTTCGAGACGACCGTGCATCAATCCGACTTTAGCTATGCCTTTAAACGTGGCTTTCCATTCCTCGTAAACGAGGTTGGCGTGACGAACGTCTTCCATGACTTCAGATTCCTCAATAAGAGGCGTAACGATGTAGACTTGTTGCCCTTTATCAAGAATTTTTTCCTTAATAAATTTTTGGGCATCTGCCAACTTGCTATCGCTCATAACAAAGGTTTGGATCTGTTTTCGGCCGGCAGGTAATTCTTTAATGACGGAGACGTCCATGTCGCCGAAAGCAGAGATCGCTAAGGTGCGGGGGATCGGCGTTGCGCTCATCATCAGAATGTCAATGGCTTCTCCTTTCTGGCGGAGCTTTTTACGTTGCCCCACACCGAAGCGATGTTGCTCGTCTACGACGGCAACTCCAAGCTGTTTAAAAACAATGTCGTCTTGAATCAAAGAATGGGTTCCAATTAAAAGGTCGATCTCTCCTTTTGCTAACGATTCAAGAATTTCTTTTCGTGGCTTGCCTTTAATATTAGAACTGAGAAATTCGATTTTGATCTCAGGCATGTGGGCAAACATGTTAGTAAAGGACTCTAAATGTTGACGGGCCAAAATTTCAGTTGGAGCCATAATAGCCCCTTGGTAGCCGGCAGTTACAACACCAAGCACAGCAATAGCAGCTACCACAGTTTTTCCGCTGCCCACATCGCCTTGCAAGAGGCGATTCATTCGTCCGTCACTTTCTAAGTCTCGGTTGATTTCGGTTAAAACACGCTTTTGTTCTCTTGTCAATTCAAAAGGCAAGTGGTTCATAAAGCCATTTGCAACAGAGGCATCAATCGTTTTAGAAAAACCAGATTTATCATATTTAATCCGCTTTTTCAACACTTGTAACTTTAATTGAAACTTCAATAATTCTTCGTACTTGATTCGCCTCGTGGCTTGCTTTAATTCTTCATTATTTCCAGGAAAATGAGCGAATTTGACCGCGTCAGTGGCGCCGATTAGTTTATACTTTTCCATCAATGATCGGGGCAGATCGTCGTTGATGTATTGGCCATACTGTTTAAAGGCGTTCTCAACGACTTTTTGAATGGATTTACTGGTAATGTCCCCAGTAGCAGGATAACTAGCTACGATCTCGCTATTGTCATGAATGCCGAATTTCATGGTGGAAGCCGTGATTGTCTTTCGATTGGTGTTCCATTTTCCTGTAACGGTAACGTCAACCTCTAAGACGATTTTGTTCTTTAGAAAGGCACGATTAAACATCACAACTTTGACCACTTGTTCGCCTACAGCAATGGAGAAGGTTAGCCGTGATTGTTTTCGTCCATAAAAGCTATTTGTTGCTGGCGTAACGACTTTGCCAATTACCGTGATTTTCTCCTCATGCTTGGCTCGATTAATGTCGATGACTTCAAAGGACTCGTGTCGTCTTGGAAAGTACTCTAACAAGTTAGCAATCGTAAAAATACCCACACCATGTAGTTTTCCTAAGAGGGCAGAACCAACGCCTTTTATATGTTCAACTGAAATTTCATGTAACTTCATCAAAATCACCTAATCTCCTGTTCAAAAGTATACCATAAAAACTGAGAATCAAACCAGTCTACTTTTGCACACTTTTGCGATTTTTATTCACCATAGATAACGCTTTACGGGTTGTAGAAAATTTGAATTAACGTTTTCTCTACAAAAAGAGCATTTATCTCTTGCTAAAGTATCAATCACCCGCTATAATAGTCGAGATAACCAACATTTTAGTTTTTGTGTAGTTGACTATCATTAGTTGAGTATATAAAGGTCAAACTGTTAGTTTTTTTAAAAGCTCATCGTGGATATGTATCAAAGTGATGGTCTATATTATATAAGATAAGGACAAGCTCCTGAAGGGAAGGATAAATATGCTTAAGTATATTTTAAGACGATTGTTGCTGCTAATACCAGTTATGCTCGGTGTATCGTTCATTATTTTCTCAATGATGTACCTCACACCTGGTTGTCCAGCACGTATACAATTAGGTGAACAAGCAGAACCGGCGGCAATTGAGCAGTTACGTGAAGAGATGGGGCTAAACGATCCATTTATCGTACAGTATGGACGTTGGTTATATGATCTAGTGGTAAATCAAGATCTAGGTCAGTCAGTTAGAACGCGACGAAATGTGGCAGATGAGATTATGGCGCGTTTCCCAGCTACGCTGCAGCTAGCTTCAGCAGGAGTGCTTGTCGCAGTAGCTGTAGGGATACCCATAGGGATCATATCTGCTACTAAGCAGTATTCTATTTTCGATAATGTTTCCATGTTTTTTGCTTTACTCGGTGTTTCTATGCCAAACTTCTGGCAGGGGATGCTATTAATTCTTATTTTTGCCGTTGGCTTAGACTGGTTTCCAACTGGTGGGTTAAACGATGGTTTAATTTCGCTTGTTTTACCAGCCGTTACATTAGGAACAGGTGGAGCAGCAATGGTTGCTCGTATGACTAGGTCTAGTATGTTAGAAGTTATTCGTCAAGATTACATTAAAACAGCACGCGCGAAAGGTCAGATTGAATCGGTTATTACGATGCGTCACGCTTTGAAGAATGCTCTTATTCCAATTGTTACCGTTGTTGGGCTTCAGTTTGGAGCACTTCTTGGAGGCGCTGTATTAACGGAATCGATTTTCAACATTCCCGGGGTTGGTCGTTTAATGGTTGATTCTATTAGTGCTCGAGATCTAGCAGTGGTTCAAGGTGGTGTACTTTTCATTGCATTAATGTTTAGTATCGTTAACCTTATCGTAGATATTCTTTACGCATTTGTAGATCCACGTATTAAATCACAGTATAAATAACAACCATTTTTAGGGAAAGGAGAAAATAATTATGTCTAATGAACAAAAAACGACGGTCATTAAAAAACGTAGTCAATGGGCCATGGTGTGGGGACGTTTAAAAAGAAACAAAATGGCAATGTTTGGACTTGCTATTTTGACCCTATTAGTGGTTGTAGCTATTTGTGCACCACTCATTGCACCATATACTTACGACTTCCAGCAACTAGGAAGCAGGTTACAAGGACCAAGTGGCGATCATTGGTTTGGTACGGACAGCTTAGGGCGCGACATTTTCAGTCGAATTGTTTACGGTTCACGTGTCTCTCTGCAAATTGGATTGATTTCCATTGGGATTGCAACTTTTATTGGTGGAATATTAGGAGCAGTCGCTGGTTATTACGGCGGACACCTTGACACGGCAATTATGCGCATCATGGATGTTCTACTTGCTATTCCAGGTATTCTACTTGCTATTTCCATTGTAGCGGCGATGGAGCCAAGCTTAACAAACTTGATGATTGCCGTTGGTATTAGTGCCATTCCAATTGAGGCTCGTGTTATCAGATCTTCGGTTATGATGGTGCGAGACCAGGAATTTGTCGAGGCAGCTAAAGCCGTTGGAACAAGTGACTTACGCATTATCTTTAAGCACATCTTGCCGAACGCTATGGCACAAATCATCGTTCAAGCAACCCTTGGTGTAGCAGGAGCTATTTTAGCTGCAGCAGGACTAAGCTTTATTGGATTAGGAATTCAGCCACCATCACCGGAATGGGGAGCTATGTTATCAGAAGGTCGTCAGCACATGCGTGACCACTGGCACATTACGACGTTCCCAGGTTTAGCGATTATGATTACGATCTTCGCTTTAAACCTACTAGGAGATGGTCTACGTGATGCCCTTGACCCGAAACTTAAAAACTAGGAGTGTGAAGACTGATGAGTGTAAAAGAACTAGAAATCAAAGACTTATCAATTGAGTACACCTCAGATGATGGCGTTGTTTATGCAGTTAATGAAATGAACCTTGAGATCGGCAAAGGTGAAACCCTTGGTCTTGTAGGTGAAACGGGAGCAGGAAAGACAACGACTGCATTAGGGATTATGAACTTGATTGAAACACCTCCTGGGAAAATTACAAAAGGTGAAATCCTATTTGAAGGTGAAAATTTATTAACTAAGAAACCAGCTGAATTACGTAAAATCCGTGGAAATAAGATCTCTATGATTTTCCAAGATCCAATGACTGCTTTAAACCCAGTTTTGACTGTTGGAGACCAAATCATGGAAGTTGTTAGACTCCACCGTAAGCTAAGTAAAGCCGAAGCTGTAAAGCATACCCAAGATATGTTGGAGCTTGTTGGAATTCCCGGTGCTCGTCATGGTGATTACCCACACCAATTCAGTGGTGGAATGAAGCAACGTGTCGTTATTGCTATCGCTCTTGCTTGTGAGCCTGCGTTATTAATTGCAGATGAGCCAACAACGGCTTTAGATGTAACCATTCAAGCGCAAATCTTGGACTTAATGAAAAATTTAAAAGAAGAATTAGAGACGTCAATGCTAATGATTACTCACGACTTGGGAATTGTTGCTGAAGTGTGTGATAAAGTAGCCATCATGTATGCAGGGAATGTTGTAGAATACACGACGACTAGAAACTTGTTTACGGAGCCATTGCATCCATATACGAATGGTCTATTTGGTTCGATTCCATCGGTTGATTCAGACGAACCACGTCTAAAGCCGATTGAAGGTTTGATGCCAGATCCAACTGATCTCCCTTCTGGATGTCCATTCCATCCAAGATGTCCAAAAGCAAGTGCAAAATGTGCCTATTTTGTCCCTGCTAACACAGAAGCAAGAGACGGCCATTTTGTTAAGTGTTTAGAATACGAAGCAAGTGGCTTAGAGTGGAAGCCAGAAGATTCAGAAAGGCTTCATGACATGGGACTAGAACTCTCTGAAACTAACGAGGTAATTGCTTTAACGCCAGAGGGATCACAAGAAATAGCAGAAGCAAAGGAGGACTAGTTATGGCAGAAATTATGCTTGAAGTTAAAAATTTAAAAAAGTACTTCAAAACAAGTAAAGGTCTACTCCATGCTGTTGATGACATTAGCTTTCACATTAATAAAGGTGAGACCCTTGGTTTAGTAGGTGAGTCTGGCTGTGGAAAGTCAACCACAGGACGTTTATTAATCCGATTACTCGAATCAACTGAAGGTGAAATTTTCTACAACGGTAGAGACATTAATAAGATTAGTAAAAAAGAAATGCGTGAATTACGTAAAGAAATGCAAATTGTTTTTCAGGATCCTTACGCTTCTTTGAATCCACGTTTAACGGTTTCTGAAATCATTGCGGAGCCTTTAATTGTAAACAAAGTTTATTCATCAAAGGAAAAAAGAGACAAGCGCGTTGAAGATCTAATGGAGACCGTAGGGCTTGCACCACGTCTTGCCAACGCTTATCCACACGAGCTTGATGGTGGACGCCGTCAGCGGATCGGTATTGCCCGTGCTTTAGCTTTAAAACCGAAATTTATTGTTCAGGATGAGCCAGTTTCGGCACTTGATGTTTCGATTCAGGCTCAGATCCTAAACTTAATGGCTGATTTGCAAGAGAAATTCGATCTAACGTATCTCTTCATTTCTCACGATTTAAGTGTTGTTAAGCACGTAAGTGATCGAATTGCCGTTATGTACTTAGGAAAGATTGTTGAGCTAACTGACTATAAGACGATCTTTAGTAACCCATTACACCCTTATAGCCAAGCACTTCTATCTGCGATCCCATTACCATCTTTAGATCAAAAGAAAGAGCGTATTCTACTTGAAGGGGACGTTCCAAGCCCGGTCAACCCACCGAAAGGATGCCGATTTGCTGGACGTTGTCGCCATAAAACCGACAAGTGTGTGGCAGAAGAACCAGAACTACAAGAAATGGGTAATGGTCATTTAGTAGCTTGTCATTATGCTGGGCAGTTTACCATTAACTAATCGAAACCAAATCAAGCACATGTTCTAGAAACATGTGTTTTTTTGTATAAGCAAAATTAATTTGGAAAAGCTATTGACATCTAGTGAAAAGAACATTATACTAGGTCTATAGTAATATCAGTAATGATTACTACAAAAGAACTTTGAGGAGGAACTTATTATGTCATTAGTAGGAAAAACATTAGAAACATTCGTAACAGATGCATTTAAAGATGGGGAGTTTGTAACGGTAAACTCTGCGGATTGGGCTGGAAAGTGGAACGTTGTTGTGTTCTACCCAGCGGACTTCACGTTTGTATGTCCAACGGAATTAAGCGATTTGCAAGATCAAAAAGACGAGCTTGACAAGTTAGGTGTAGACATCTACTCTTGTTCAACTGATACACATTTTACACATGCTGCTTGGCACCAACATTCAGATGCAATTAGCACAGTAAAATACACCATGTTAGGTGACCCATCACAAAAGATTGCTAAAATCTTTGATGTATTAGATGAAGAATCAGGTCTAGCAGATCGTGGAACGTTCATCATTGACCCAGACGGTGTGGTTCAAGCAGTTGAAATTACAGCTGGTGGAATCGGACGTGATGCTAGCCAGTTAGTTGATAAAATTAAAATGGCTCAGTACGTTCGTAATAATCCAGGTGAAGTGTGTCCTGCTAAGTGGAAAGAAGGCGCTGCAACGTTAAAGCCAAGCCTAGATTTAGTAGGTAAGATTTAATTAAATAGATTAAAGACGATCATACTAGTAAAAGGCAGGCTATCCACCTGCCTTTTTTTGAAAAAATAGATAAGGAGGGGTCGTTATGTTAGAAAAAGACATTAAAGATCAATTGGCACAGTATTTGGAAATGTTAGAAAGTGACATTGTATTAGGAGTTAACGCTGATGACAGTGAAAATGGCAAGCAGGTTCGTGATTTAGTAGATGAAATTGCTAGTATGTCACCAGCAATCTCAATCGCTGAGCGTTCAGACATCAAAGGACCAGGTTTTACTGTAGAGAAGCCTGGTGTAATAGAAGGCGTAGCCTTCGCTGGTCTACCTTTGGGACATGAGTTCACGTCCTTAGTCATGGCACTTCTTCAAGTAAGTGGTCGTGCGCCAAAGGTAGAAGAAAAAGTGATCAACCGTATTAAAACAATCAAAGAAAGGCTACATTTTGAATCTTATGTGAGCTTATCTTGCCACAACTGTCCAGATGTGGTTCAAGCTCTTAACATCATGAGTGTTGTGAATGAGAATATTTCTCATACTATGATTGAAGGGGGCATGTTTCAAGATGAAGTAGAATCAAGAGGCGTTATGGCGGTACCGACGGTCTTCTTAAACGGAGAAGAGTTTGGTAGTGGGCGCATGACCTTGGAAGATGTCCTGAATAAAGTATCAGGCGCCCCCGATGCTTCTGAGTTCGAAGGGAAAGATCCTTACGATGTTTTAGTTGTCGGCGGTGGCCCTGCTGGTGCTTCAGCAGCGATTTATGCTGCACGTAAAGGGATTCGTACTGGGCTAGTTGCCGAGCGTTTTGGTGGTCAACCATTAGATACCATGAGCATTGAGAACATCATCGGTACACCTTATACGGAAGGTCCCAAGTTCGCTCTTCAACTAGAAGAGCACGTCAACGAATACAATGTGGATGTAATGAAATCGATTCGTGCAGCAAAGCTAGAGAAAAAAGACTTAGTAGAAATCACGTTATCTAATGGAGCCATCTTGAAGTCAAAGACCGTTGTTCTGTCTACAGGTGCACGCTGGCGTGACGTTGGTGTTCCAGGTGAGAAAGAGTTTAAGAACAAAGGGATTGCCTATTGTCCACACTGTGATGGTCCACTTTTTAAAGGTAAAAAAGTTGCCGTTATCGGTGGCGGGAATTCTGGAATTGAGGCGGCCATTGATTTAGCAGGTGTCGTAGAGCACGTAACGGTTTTAGAATTCTTACCTGAGTTAAAAGCAGACAAGGTCTTACAAGAAAAGCTATTTTCACTACCAAACGTTGAGGTGTTAACCAACGTTCAAACGAAAGAGATTAAGGGGAGCAGTAAGGTTGAAAGCTTAGAATATATCAATCGTGAAACGGAAGAAGTGGCTAGCATTGATGTGGCAGGTGTCTTCATCTTAATCGGATTGATGCCAAATACAGATTGGTTAAAAGGATCGGTAGAAATGGATCAGCGTGGTCAAATCATCGTTGATGGACATGGCGCAACCAATGTGCCGGCTGTCTTTGCAGCCGGTGATTGTACCGATAGTATTTACAAGCAAATCATCATTTCTATGGGAAGTGGTGCAACTGCTGCTCTGGGAGCATTTGATCATTTGATTAGAAATTAAATTTTATTAGATTGAGGAGGAGTATCTATGAACAATGTAAACGATGTATTAAATAAGCAAGTAGCCAATTGGAGTGTTTTATACTTTAAACTTCACAACTTTCATTGGTTCGTAAAAGGGGAACAATTCTATGCCTTACACAATCATTTTGAAGGGTTATACAATGAGGCTGCAACTCAAATCGATGAGCTTGCAGAGCGCGTTTTAATTGTTGGGGGAGAGCCGGTTGCAACGATGAGAGAAATGTTAGAACTATCCTCCATTGCAGAAGCAACGGGAAAAGAAGACGCAAAGGAAATGTTAAAGGTAGTCAAAAAAGACTTTGAATTGATGATTGAAGAATTGAAATCTGGATTTGAAATTGCTGATAAAGCGGGAGATGAAGTGACAGCCGGAATGTTAGTTGACATTCAAGCAGGGTTAGAAAAGCACGTTTGGATGTTAAATGCAACATTAGGATAGCAACATCTCTAGACTCTTTCGTCTAAATCCGATATAATAGAAGAACTTCGAAGTTTAGCGAGTTTAGTTCTTCTTAATGCCACTTATAGAGAAACTAGCTGAAGCATGAAGCGTAGTTAAACATAACAGGTATAATTAGTACGAGGTGAGAGTATGAAATATTCTAAACAGCGGGAGTTAATTTATCATTGTGTCAAAGAAAACCCCCTTCACTTAACAGCTGATGCCATTTATGCAAAGCTGAGAAAAGACCATCCAAACTTAAGTTTAGGTACGGTTTATCGTAATTTATCTCAATTGGTTGAGCATCATATGATTCGTAAGATCAGCACTCCTGGTCAGCCAGATCGATTTGACGGAACGCTAGAAAACCATTACCATTTCCACTGTACGGAATGTCGAAAAGTTCAAGATTTGTTTATTGAGGAACTTGAAACCATTGGTACCGCTGTGGAAAGCCAAGCGAAGGTAGAGGTTCAGTTAGTTGAGATGTCTTTCAAAGGGATTTGTACGGATTGTAGAAACTTAGAAGTTTCGTAAAGATGAATGAAACAGGAGAAATGCTCTATAATAAAAGGTGAAGGAGGAGTCGTAGTTATGACCTATGTATGCGAAGTATGTGGTTGGGAGTACAACGAGGTAGAAGGTGCTCCAGAGCTAGACATAGTGCCAGGCACAAAGTGGGAAGATGTACCAGAAAGTTTTACTTGTCCGCCTTGTGGTGTCGGAAAAGACCTATTTTCAAAAGTTGAGTAAAAGTAATAACATTAAATAACAAGAGGAGAGGTTATTTATGAAAGGAAATCAGAAATTTTTTAAATGTGAGAAATGTGGTAATTTTCTAACATTGATCGAAGCTAAAGGTGGCCCATTAACCTGTTGTGGTGTGTCAATGAAGGAGCTGACAGCTAATACTGAAGAGGCAAGTGTTGAAAAGCATTTACCTGATGTAACAGTAACAGCCAATGGAATTGATGTAGCAGTTGGTAGTGTCTTGCATCCAATGGAAGCAGCCCATTACATCCAATTTATTTACGTAGAAACAGACAAAGGTGGGCAGTTCAAGCACTTGGAACTTGATGAAAGCCCGGTGGCTTCCTTTACATTTGTTGATGAGAAGCCGATTGCCGTTTACGAGTACTGTAACTTACATGGACTTTGGAAGACTGAATTATAAGAACATTTGAAGAAGGTAGCACGATGATCGTGTTGCCTTTTTTTGAGCTACAAGGTTGACAGTTAAGACATTTAGGTATATAATATTAAAAAAGTTAGGCAAACCTAAAAAAGGTGATAATATGACTTCTAATAAGGAAGAATACTTGAAGACAATTTATGAAAATGGTGGTGTAGAGCAACCAGTTCCCAATAAGGTCATCTCTGATGCATTAGGTGTCGCGCCTTCTTCCGTGACAGAGATGCTACTTAAGTTAAAAAAGGAAGGGCTCATTGTATCTCAGCCTTATAAAGGATCGATGTTAACGGGCGTTGGTCTAGAAGTTTGTTTGAATGTGATTAGAAGCTGTGGACTATGGGAAGTTTTCTTAGTCCGACATCTAGGTTATTCCTGGAGTGAGGCATACGAAGATGCGCATTTACTTGAACATGTAACGACAGACCGGTTAATGGATCGCTTAGATGCCTTTCTTGATCATCCGACAACTTGCCCTCACGGATCCATGATTCCTAAAAAAGATGGCATCGACAATCAGGCGATGCTCATAAGTCTAGCTGATCTTAAAACAGGAGAAAAAGGGATCATTAGACGGGTTGCCGAAAGTAAAAAGTTACTAGATTACTTAGAACGAATAAACTTTAGTCTTGATCAGGAAATTAGAATTGTTGAAGCATCTGATTACGAAGGACCAATTACTTTTTTGCAAAACGGTCAGACGAAGACCATCAGCTTTAAAGCAGGTCAGGAAGTGTATGTGGAGGTGGGATTGTTGTGAATGAGGATAAAATTGTTGTCAAAAATTTATCGGTTCACTATGCCGGCGTTTCTGTGTTGAAGTCGGTTAATTTTGAAGTTCCTAAAAGTAAGATCGTTGGTATTATGGGGCCTAATGGCGCAGGGAAATCGACATTGGTTAAAGCCATATTGGGGTTGGTTAAATCAGAGGGAGAGATTTTGATTGGCGGAGAACGTACAACTAAGTTAACAAAGAAATTAACCTATATGAAGCAGGAGCGTAGCTACGATTTAACGTTTCCTATCTTGGTGAAAGATGTGGTGATGTTAGGTCTCTATCCACGCATTGGCTTTTTAAAGCGACCTAAGAAAGAGCACCACAAATTAGTCATGGAAGCTTTAGAACGGGTTGATATGGCTGATTTTGCTAATCGACAGATTGCGGCATTATCTGGGGGTCAATGGCAACGGGTGTTAATTGCCAGGATTTTGGTTCAGGATGCAGATGTTTTATTTTTAGATGAACCATTTGCAGGAGTGGACGTAGATTCGGAAGCTAAAATTATTCAAGTATTACGCGAATTACGGGATGCTGGAAAATCCGTCGTGATGATTTATCATCATTTGGATAGTGCTGAACACTACTTTGATGAAGTGATATTAATCAATCAGTCGGTGATTGCTTGCGGGAAAGTTGAGGAAGTTTTTACCGATGAGAATTTACGTCTGACTTATATGCGAGGTGATGCCAAGTGATTGTCGAATTTATAGAAGCTGTCGCAAGTCATGCTTTCCTGCAACAAGCCTTGATAACGGCTGTATTAATTGGTATAAGTGCGGGAATCATTGGTTCCTTTGTGATCTTGCGTGGCTTGTCCTTGATGGGAGATGCCATTGGTCATGCGGTATTACCAGGTGTAGCCATTAGTATTTTATTAGGGATTAATCCTGTGATTGGTGCTGTTGGATTCGGGCTGTTAGCCAGCTTATTCATTGGTTTTATTAGCGACAAGTCTGCACTCAAGAAAGATACGGTGATGGGGGTGGTGTTTACATCGTTTTTTGCAGTTGGTATGGTATTGGTTTCAGGGATCAGAACGCGGGTTAACATTAACAGCATTTTATTTGGCAACATGTTGACCGTTACACCAGAGCGTGTGTATACCATGCTTGGGGTAACGGTAGGTTTAATTGTTTTGGTCGTTCTGTTTTATAAAGAGTTGCTGCTTACGAGCTTTGACGAAACGATGGCTAAAATATACGGGTTAAAAACAAAGCTGATCCATTATTTGTTTTTGTTTGTGCTGACCTTAGTGATTGTGCTATCTTTACAAATCACCGGGGCGATTCTGATTGTTGCTATGGTGATTACACCAGCAGCAACGTCGTATTTATTAACGAATCGGCTACATGTGATGATTGCTTTATCTGCTGGTCTGGGGTTAATTAGTGCCGTTTTAGGAATTTTTGTTAGTTTTACCTTTGATATTTCATCGGGAGCGTCTATTGTTATGGTTGCCGCGTGTCTCTTTGTACTAGCCTTTTTATTTGCACCTAGAAAAGGAGTCGTTGCCCAACTTAGGAACCGATAGGATCTATCAATAATTGATAAGAAGAGAGTGATTGGATATGAAAAAGTATTTAGTTGGTTTAGGTTTAATAACCTTGGTATTAGTAACCTTGGTAGCTTGCGGGAACGATGAGAATAACGGAAGCGAAGTAGAAGCGGAAAGCATTGAAGTTTTGGTGACCTTCTCGATTCTAGCTGACATGGTAGAAAATGTAGGTGGGGATTTGGTTAATGTAACGACGATCGTTCCAATTGGAGAGGATCCACACGAGCACGAAGTAACCCCTGGTGATGTGGTTGATGCAACAAATGCTGATCTCATTTTTTATAATGGCTTGTACTTAGAGGTTGAGTACGATTGGTTTGAGGAATTGATGGAAACAGCAGGTCGTGTAGAGAATGAAGATTTCTTTGCTGTAACCGATAGGGTTGCTTATTTGAACTTACGAACAGCTGGGATGGAAGATTACTATGATCCTCATGCTTGGATGGATCCAATTTTAGGCATGGAGTATATCGACAATATTGCTAGGGTATTATCCGCTTCCTTCCCGGAGCACGAAGACTACTTTTTAGCTAATGCTGAAAGCTTCAATGGTGAGATTTATGCCGTTTATAACGAGTGGTCAGGACGTTTTGCTGAGGTTTCGGAAGATCGTAACTTAGTGGTAACGGCAGAGGGAGCTTTTCAGTACTTTGGTCATCGCTTTGATGTAGGTAATGACTTTATTTGGGAGATTAACTCTGAGGACGAAGGAACACCGGAACAGTTTATTCGGATCATTAATATTGTCAATGAATCAAGCATTGCTTACCTCTTTATAGAGAGTAGCATTGACCCAGATTACATGGCGCAAGTGTCTGAGGAAACGGGTGTGCCGATCTTCCGTGAGTATTTATTTACTGACTCTCTATCAGAAGGTGGCGGACCAGCAAGTACCTATCTTGAGTTCTTACGTCATAATTTAGAAACCATTTATGCGGCGTTAACAGGAGAGTAATCTGAACTCCCCCAGATCATCGATTTTCAGATGTTTTGGGGGAATTTTATGTTGATTCTAGCTTGAAACACCTCATTTTTCCCCCGAAAAGGTTAAAAATGAGTGTTTTGGGGGAATTAGCGACATTTGAGTGATTTTGGAAGGGTAGTTTTTAATAAGATGAGTCTGATTCAAGTGAATCAGTCTTTTTTCATTTTCTTTTAACGTTTGGCATATATTACAAAGATGAATTGTGGCAAAGAGTAGGTGTGAAAATGAAGAGACAAACGATGGCACAAGCGACATTGGTGATGGTAGGCGTTGGTTTTTTAACAAAGGTATTGGGCATGGTTAATCGAGTCATTATTACTAGATCTCTAGGAGAAGATGGAATTGGGGTATACATGCTGATCTCTCCAACGGTCATGTTGTTAGCAACGTTAGCTACCATTGGACTTCCGGTTGCGATTCCTGCCCTTGTATCACGGGGCGAGCTTAAGGAAGGAAAAATTTTGTCTACTTCGTTTATCATCACACTGGTTCTTAGTGGGACGATTGCGTTGGTGATATTTTTTGTTGCTGAAACTTTATCGATGCGTGTTTTAAACGACCCACGAACAAGATTGCCACTTATGATGATTGGTCCTTTGTTAATTGTCGTTTCTTTTACTTCGGTTTTAAAGTCTTATTTCCAAGGCAAACAGAACATGACACCAGGTGCCGTATCGACTTTGGTCGAGCAAATGGTAAGAATAGGGCTCTCTGCTGTTCTTATTGCTTGGCTGTTACCTAGAGGGATCGAATACGCGGTAGTTGGGTTAATGTTAGCTTCCATTATAGGGGAATTAGTATCAGCTATCATGTTGTTAGGGTTATTTTTGCGGTTCAAGAAGCAACATTATCCTAGATCAAGTTTTGTATTACCGAAGCTAGCACCGGTAAATTTCAAAGATATTTTAGGTATTTCATTGCCGACAACAGGTAGTCGTTTAGTTGGTACATTGACCCATTTTTTGGAGCCGATTATCGTGGTACGAATTTTGTTTGGGATGGGATATGCCTCTGATCAAAGCACGGCGATGTACGGTGCGGTTTCTGGGTTTGCGATTCCATTGTTGTTTATGCCGTCTTTTATCTCTGTTGCGGTTACTCAAGCCATCATACCAGCTGTTAGTCGCTCTTACCGAGATCGTGACTTTACGGTCATTCGTAATCGTCTTGCCATGGCATTTAAGATGGCCTTTGTGACGAGTGGCCTATATACGGTAGTAGTCATGGTATTTCCGTATGAAATCATGGAATTGTTGTACCGTACTACCACAGGAGCGGAATTTTTGTTTGTGATGGCTCCGGTTTTTTTGTTGCTGTATTTTCAAGCACCTTTGGTGGCCGTCTTGCAAGCAATTGGTGAGGCAAAGTTTGCCTTGCGGGCTAGTTTGGTGTCCTCGGTGATTAAAATTGGGGTGATGACCACGTTGATGTTGATTCCTGGTATTAATATCTGGGGATTGGTGATGTCGATTTTAGTTAACATTGTCGTATTAACCGTTTGGTACTATGTCAAGGTCGCTCAGCAGATTGGCTACAAAATGAATCGGCTTAAAGTAATAAATGGTATCTCAATATTAGGGGTTGTCTATGTAGTTGGAAAGTATTTTAATGAGGCATTAGTTTTTAATAGTCAATTAACACATGTGATGGTCATTGGCATGATTTTATTAGTTGTTCATGGGGTGTTGGCAGCCATTGGTGGCTTGATTCCTTGGGAGTAGGGTAGGTATGTTTTAGTCATGGCGTTCATATCTTAATGGTAGGTTTTGATTAATGGGGGGAGATTCAAAATGACTAACCAGAAAATAAAGGCATTAGGGGTTGTTAGTGCTATGACATTAGGGATTTGTGTCATCGTATCTTTGATTATGTCGGTGTTTTTGTATTTTGAGATGATAGGACTTTCTACAGTGTCAAAGGTGTTGTATGGGACATTTGTCATTGTTTTGTTAGTGTTTTCTTTTGTCTGTGCACGAATTGTTGGTGCCAAGGGGCTATTTGTTGGACTGAGTATTGGGTTAGGGCTTGTTTTGTTAAGCTTACTTTATCGTTTGATTGGTGTAGAAAGTGGTATTGGAATAACGTTTATGATTCGGAATGCTGTTATCCTGTTAGTTGCTGCTAGTGGAGCAGTAGTAGGTGTTAACACAGTTAAGCAATAAGGGTCAAAGGGTGTCGAGCTTTAAGATTAATTCACTTGAAGAGGCAGGTTTTTTATGGTATCATTTAAGCTTATAAAGACTAGCTCTCAAGGTGATGAATGATGTGGATGTTAATAGGTTTAGGTGTTTTAATTTTTCTAGCTTTAGTTGTGTATTTAGCGATGGGCTATCGGAAAAAGCAATCCTATCGCAGTGCGATTGATGACTTAGAGATTTCAAAATATGAGATCGCTAATAAGCCAGTGATGTTTGAAATTGCGAAACTAAAGACCGTACGTAAAAGTGAGCGGATTGTCGGATTGGTTAACGGTTGGGAAAAGCGTTGGCGAGAGTTAGAGAATGAGATTGAAACCATCGAATCTAATATCGCTTATGCTGAAGAGCTAATAGCTTTAAGTAATTTTAATGGCGTTGATGAAGTGATTGAAGGGGTACAAACTGACTTGGAAAGTCTTGCGATGGAGATTGATAAGCTTTTAGTAGAAATCGAAAGCTTAAAGAATTCTGAATCGCGAAATCGCGACGGCATTATTCAGTTACGAGAGAGTTTCTCAATGTTCAAGAATAAATACAGTGAGAACAAGGTAACCTACGAAGAGTTTGATGGACAGTTTCAAGAGCAGTTTAGTGAAGTTGAGTCTCTGTTTAGGCAATTTGATGAACATATGCAAGAATCAAATTACGATTTGGCAGATGAGGTGAGCGATCAAATTCACGATAAGATTGATTTAGTGGATCAGTTATTTAATAAAATCCCCATGTACCGTGAGAGCGTTGAATTAGAGCTGAAACCTTTGTTGACAGGTGTTTTAGCGAGCTATTCTAGTCTAGTAGCAGAAGGCGTATATTTGGATCACCTTAACATTGAAAACGATGTGAAAGATCTAGAAGAAAAACTGGATGGAATGGTCGACCAAATAAAGGTTTATGACCTTGATAAAGTAGAGCAACTTTTACTAGATGTAGAAAATCAAGCTAAGAAGCTGCGTGAGGCCATTAAGCATGAAATGGACATCAAAGATGCCTTTGATAAAGATTTGTCTCAGCTTAAGGCAGAATGTGCTTTTGTCGTTAAAGAAGGCGATGGTATTAAGCAGCGCTATAATGACATGAAAGATCAGTGCGTTATGAAAAGCGATGACGAAGATAATTTCTCAGCACTTCTGCGGGAAATTGAACTGGTGAACAGTAGCATTCACTCTCTTGTGGATGAGATTGAAGAAAATGCTGCTGCTGTTTCTCAGTTGCACGGTCGTGTTTTAGGCTTTTTAGGTCAATTAGGAGAAATCACCGAACAATTGAATATGTTTGATACGGAAATTGAACAACTTGGTCGTGACTCTAAAGAAGTAGTAGCCGAGTCCATTGTATTATTAGATGGTCTTAATCAATTGAAATCAAGGTTTATGAAGGCAGACTTTGGTCATCACCGATCAAGTTTGGGTCTAATGCTTGAAAAAGCAGATGCTCAAGTTACAGAGCTATTAGAAGAACTTAACCACATGCCACTTGATATCAATCGAGCTAAAAATAGCTTAGAGAAGACGAGAAGAGAAACCGAAAAGGTAAACAACGAAGTTGGGCTTTTAATTGAGCAACTACATATGGCGGAGCGTTTAATGGTTTATGGTAATCGTTACATTAATCGTGAAGGTATTTATCTCATGGATTTAACCATTGCAGAGGATCAATTTTATCAAGGTAACTATGAAGTAGTGATTGAGAAAATGCGTGGTGTTTTATTGGACGTTGAGGGAAGTGAGTTCGATGAGGTCTTTGAAAGTTTGAAAGAAGAATTAGGCTGTGTGTTGATCTAGCAGATACAAGAGCAAAGGCTTCTGGGCATAGTCCAGAGCCTTCTTTTGTTCTGAGGTATGCAGAGCTTTAGATCAGATAAAGGAGTTGGGGAAAATGAGGCGATTTGTGTATTTGGATCACAGTGCGACCACACCTGTCGATACCAGTGTGATGGAGACGTTTGTTAAAGTAAACACTGATTTTTGGGGAAATCCAAGTTCCCTTCATAAGGTGGGATTGATGGCAGAACAGGTTTTACTCAAATCAGAACGTCAGATATTAGACCTGTTAAGTGCTAAAGGTCATCGGGTGGTGTTTACATCAGGGGCGACAGAGAGCAATAATTTGGCGATTAAAGGCGTAACGGCCATGCGTTCGGGAGGTCACCTTATTACGACGAAAATTGAACATCCATCGGTTCATGAAGTGTGCTTAGATTTAGCTAGGAAAGGGTGGCGCATTTCTTATCTTGATGTGACGCAACCTACTACTCATATTGTGGAGCAGCTAGAAGCTTTGATTGAAAAAGACACACTTCTCGTTAGTTGCATGCACGTGAATAGCGAAACGGGTCTTGTTTTACCGATTGAAGAGATGGGGCAGGTCATTGCGAAATACCCACGAATCAAATTCCACGTTGATGGGGTGCAAAGTGTCGGAAAGTTACCTCTTAATGTGACCGAGATGAACATTGACCTATTATCCATCAGTGGCCATAAAATTCATGGCATTAAAGGAGTAGGTGGGTTGATCATCGGGCGAAGTTTAAACTTACAACCAGAAATAATTGGTGGCGGTCAAATGGAGGGGCTTCGCTCAGGAACGGTTAATGTAGCAGGTGCAGCCAGTCTGGCAAAGGCTACTCGTCTGATGGTACTGTCCCAGGAGGAAAATCATGGAAAAATAAGACGACTATTTGACTACACGGTCAAGAAGCTAAAGCAAATGAGTCACGTACAAGTCAACAGTTGCTTTGATGATCAATCGCCGTACATTATTAACCTTCATGTAGCAGGTATTAAGGGAGAGACTTTGGTCCACGCCTTGGAAGCCCATGAGGTTTATGTATCTGCTAAATCAGCTTGTTCATCAAAAACGTCAAAAGCATCTACTGTATTGCTTGCCCTTGGCTTTGATGAAAATGTGGCAACAGAAAGTGTACGCGTGAGCTTTTCTAAACACACTACATTAGAGGAAGTCGATTGCTTCTTAGCAGCATTAGAAATAATTATCAGAGAAATGAATGAGAAATAAGGAGTTATAACCATGGTATACGATAGAATTCTAGTTAGATATGGCGAACTATCTGTAAAAGGAAAAAATCGCAAGTATTTTCAAAATGCCCTTCACCAAGCCATTCGATTTAAGCTAAAGGCATTTGATCAATTAGCCTTTGAAGTGACCCGCGATCGTTTCTACATTATTTTAAACGGAACAGATTCTAACTTAGTTTCAGAAAAATTAGGTCAAGTTTTTGGACTACAATCCTTTAGCTTAGCTGCAAAAACGACTAAGGACATAGATGCCATTAAAAAACTGGCCTTAGAACTGATCAAGGATCAGTATCCAGAACCGACCACTTTTAAGGTAGAAACGAAGCGGGCAGATAAAAACTTCTTCATGGAATCTGGAGAAATTTCTCGTACGGTAGGTGGCTTCTTGTTAGCAAAAACAGAAAACTTAACGGTTAACGTCCATCAACCTGATATGATCTTAAACGTTGAAGTTCGCACAGAGGGAGCCTATGTAATGGCTGGCGCCATCCGTGGTCTCGGTGGTTTTCCAGTGGGATCGGCAGGAAAAGGATTACTGATGATTTCAGGTGGGATTGACTCACCAGTAGCAGGTTACTTGATGCAAAAACGTGGGGTTGAATTAGAAGCCATTCACTTTGCTTCGCCACCTTATACGTCAGATCGCTCCTTACAAAAGGTGATTGACTTATTAAAGAAGACAGCCGTTTACGCAGCGAAAGGTGAAATCAAACTACATATCGTTTCCTTTACAAAGCTACAGGAAGCCATCCACGCGCAAATGCCGGATAGCTATGAAATGACCATTATGCGCCGGATGATGTACCGAGTCGCTGAAGGTTTAGCAAACCAACGAGGGATTAAGGTCTTAGGAAATGGCGAAAGCTTGGGTCAAGTCGCGTCACAAACCTTGGCTAGTATGCATGCCATCAACGCTGTAACGGCAATGCCAATCATAAGGCCAGTTGCTACTTACGACAAACTTGAAATCATTGATATCGCTAAAAAAATCGATACTTATGAAACATCAATTCTCCCCTTTGAAGACTGCTGTGCCGTGTTTGTTCCAAAATCGCCTGCGACTAATCCAACCAAAGAACGCTGTGAAGAATACGAAGCCAGATTTGATTTTGAACCCCTCATTCAAACTTGCATCGATGAAATTGAAACCCGTGTTATTTCAGTAGATGCTACTGGTGTAGCGGGGTTAGATGCTGAAATTGATGATTTACTATAAGGCATCTCGATCAATCAAACCATAAGATTCAAAACTGCGATTAAATGTCGCTGTTTTCTTTTATGAAAATTTTTCCAAAAAAAACATTGATTTTTAATCCATAGCTAGTATAAAATAGTACCATGAAATTTTTTATAAGGGAGCAGGTAAAATGAGTTTATACGTTGTAGCAGATAGAGAGGAATTAACACGATTAGCGTATCACATGATAATAGGTGTGATTAGTTCCAAAGAAGAAGTGACATTGGGGCTGGCCACTGGGTCATCACCAGAAGGGATTTACGAACTGTTTCGTCAGAACAAGCCAGATGTAAGTCACGTAACCACAGTGAACTTAGATGAGTATATCGGGCTGCCAGCAGATCACGAGCAAAGCTATGCTTATTACATGAAAAATCAGCTATTTGACCACTTAAACTTCAAAGCGACTCATTTGCCAGATGGTATGAACCCAGATCAAGAAGCTGAATGTGCACGTTACGATGCCATTTTGGCAGAGAATGTGCTAGATTTACAGTTGCTTGGGATTGGAACAAACGGGCACATTGCCTTTAATGAGCCGGTAACGGACTTTGAGTTGACCACTCACGTAGAAAAACTTGTTCAAGAGACCATCGATGCGAATAGCCGTTTCTTTGATTCAGTAGACGAGGTGCCAACGACGGCGTATACCATGGGAATCAAATCGATCATGGAAGCTAAGAAGATTTTACTGATTGCTAGTGGTCCAGAAAAAGCAGAAGCTATCAAAGCGATGGTCGAAGGACCAGTGACCGAGTCGATGCCGGCATCGATCTTACAAAGACATCCAGATGTAACGGTTCTCGTTGATCAGGAAGCTGCATCATTGTTGGAGGCAGTTAAGAATAGTTGTTGCGGTGGCACTGGTGATAACTGCTGTAGCGATAACGACAATAGTGATGGTTGCTGCGGTGGTGGCTGTGGTCATTAACACACCTAACCTACGGAAGTGATAAAAGTTCCAAGTCAAGTGATTTGGAACTTTTTATATGGATGAGCTATTCTGTATCACAACATAGCTAAAATCATGACTTTTGTGATACTGGTAGGGATTTGAGTGACAAAATAGAGTAAAACCTTCCGGCGACTGCTATTTCTTAGCTACCCACCGGAAGGTTAATGTATTTTTGATAGAAATTTCCTACCTAGCTACCCTGTATTCCTCAACCCAGCAGCAATGCCACTGATCGTTAGTAACATTTGAACGAGAAGTGGTTTTTGTTTTCCCTCATCTGCTTCTCTTAACTCTTGCAAGATGTTAGCTTGAAGGAGATTAAGGGGATCGATGTAAGGATTGCGTAGATGGGTAGAGTTTTTAATTGCTGGGTAGTGATCTAGCAACTCACCCGTTCCAGAAATTTCTAGGACGATGTCGTTGGTGCGCTTAAACTCTTCCTTGATCTCAGTAAAGATGGTCTTGGCCGCATCTGGGTTGTTAGCAAGCGGAAGATAAGCCTTTGCTGTTTCCATGTCTGCTTTCATCAAGGCAAGATGTAAGTTGTCAATAACAGCTGTAAAGAATGGCCAGTCTTTGTACATTTGTTGCATGAGTACTATGTTTTCTGGACTTTCTTCCGCAAAGGCTTCTAGTCCAGTTCCGGCTGCGTACCAACCAGGAAGGAACTGACGGTTTTGTAACCAGCTGAACACCCAAGGGATGGCACGTAAGTTTTCAAAGCTTGGTGCATTTTGTCTTCGCATTGGGCGGGATCCAATGTTCATGCTCCCGATTTCATTAAGAGGTGAAATGTCACTATAGTAATCAAAGAAATTTTCATTTTCGAAAACAAGGGAACGATACTTATGAAAAGATCGGTCTGAAATGGTATTTAAGGCATCTAGCCACCTTGGGTCTTGATAGACTGGATTTTCATCTGCTGAGAGTTTTAATGCGGTTGTAACGTTTTGCAAGAGAGCAGACGTCGCTTGCTCAAGACTTCTCATGGCAATGTCTGGTAAGAGGTAGCGTAAGGAAAGAACTTCCCCTTGTTCGGTAATCTTGATGCCGTTAGTGATGGTTTGGAACGGTTGGGTAATAATGCTTCGACTAAGTGGGCCACCACCTCGTCCTAAAGAGCCACCTCGACCGTGGAAAAACTTAACGTCAACGTTATACCCTTTCGCTAAGTCACTGATCTCAATTTGAGAGTTGTATAGTTTCCAATTAGCAGTTAACGGTCCGCCATCTTTGCTACCGTCTGAATATCCTAACATCACCTCTTGCTTATTTCCAAGTAAACCTAGGTGATGCATGTAAATTGGCATGTTAAACATTTCTTTCATAATGTGCCTGCCAGCTGTTAAATCTTCAATGGTTTCTAAAAGGGGAGCGATGTTTAAGGTGGTGGTGATTTGACCGTCTGGATGCAAATGGTAGAGGCAAGCTTCTTTCGCTAACACAAGCACTTCCAATAAATCACTGGCTGATTGTGTCATACTGATCAGATAGGTTGGAATCACAGCTGATCCAAACATGTTGTGAGCTCGCTTAATGGTCTTAAACGTTGCAATCACTTCCCCAGCCTGCTCGGAATAATCCTCACCTGGTAAAAGAAGGGGGCGTGGGTCAACTAACACTTTGTTTAAGATTTTGATTTTATCTGCTTCACTTAAACTGGAGTAGCTTGGTGTGATGTTTACTTTTGCTAAAATTTCACAAATGGCGTTTTCGTGTTCACCGCTGTGGTTTCGTACGTCAAGTGGTGCCAGGTGAAAACCAAACAATTCAATTTGAAGAATGAAACGCTTGATTCGTCGCAGTTCATCTTGTGACGGCAAGTGATTTTTTAAACTAGCTCGCAAGATTTTCAATTCTTCTAAGAGCTCCGATGGATCTTTGTACCCGTCTTCTGAAATTCCAACTTGGGTTAAACGATAACGCATAAAAGCAAGGGCACGTCGATACATTTCAGATTTTAGTGGCCATTGTCTTTCTTCTGATAAATATTTACTCTCCTTTTCTTCAACCAACTTAACGAGGTCATCGGATACGGTGATGTGTACATTAGAGTAACTATAGCGGTCAATCAGATTATCGAATACTTCCAGATATTTTTTCAAAATCAAATCTCGTTGAAGTTCCAACGTTTTCCATGTAATGTCATGGGTCACAAATGGGTTGCCATCACGGTCTCCACCAATCCATGAACCGAAATGGAGGAAATTAGGGACATTATCCCAACGCGAGTCAGGGAAATGCTTCCTCAAACTAATTCGTAATTCACGATGGATGTCTGGTAGAACATCAAACAAGGTTTCATCAAAATAGTACAGGCCAGCTTTCACTTCATCAAGCACGGTTGGCTTTTTAGAAAACAGCTCGTTTGACTGCCATAAAATAGCGATTTCGTTTAGAATGTTAGCTTTAATAAATGCTTGCTCTTTTTCACTTAAAAGTGGATGATCTAGCTCTTTTAAGGTCATACCAATCCTTTTTTGTGTGCGGATGATGGTCTTTTTAGACGCTTCAGTTGGGTGAGCCGTCATCACGAGCTTCAATGATAAGTGAGGCAATGCATTTTTGATGTCAACCGCGGAATAGCCGGCGTCTTTTAGTTTAATAATGGCATTTTCAATGGAGAAAGCTTGGCTAGTTTTAGTATCGCCAGATGCATACTCCCTATTTCGCCGAATCCGATGGTTTTGCTCTGCAATGTTAACCAAGTGAAAGAAAATCGCAAAGGCTCTGATCACATCTTGTCGCAAATCAAAATCTAATCCCTTAATTTCAGACTGAAGGGCTTCAAACGCCTCTGAATCATTTGTTCTTCGATTGGCTTTTGATAAGTTACGGATTTTTTCAACGGCACCTAGCAAGTGAGTCCCACCGTGAGTGACTAAAACCTCGCCTAACATATCACCTAATAACTTAACGTCACGTCTTAATAAAGCGGTTGTATCTAACTGTGTCATTTGCATCACATCCCTCGTTTAAATTGTTTTTAATCATAACATAAAAAGGCCCTCATGCCAAGGGAATGAGGCTTTTTTAAACACGCTCTTTACGTCTCTTTAACCATTCAATCAAGAGCTGGAAGTTTTGTAAGAAAATAGCCCATAACACCGTTGGTGCTAAAAAATGTCCTTGAAATCTAAACAACACTAAGAACCAAATCAAGGTTACCAATGTAACGGTGATCTTCTTTTTCTGATCCTTGTCCTTTTTCACAATCCGTTCCATTTGCTTTGAGCGAAGCGGAGCGGCTGTGTAAGTAGTAGCCAAGGAAAATCCACCGACAAGAGCAATCGACAGATGGTTTATTGGAAGAAACCACGGTAAGATAATAATTGCTAATGAAAAACCGAGAAGGGTCCAGAAAAAACAGCCCCATACCGTGGAACTATGAAATCCACCTGCATCAGGTCTTACCGTTAGGAGAACAAACATAGCAATCAAAAAATGCCAACCGTAACCAAAAGAAATAAAAAGGATGGCTAAATAGATGGTTTTTTCCAACTCCCATAAAATGGCTTGGAGTGAATAACGCATCATGTCAATGTCGTCTTCGTTATGATCGGTTTCCTTACGGATATAATCTAAAATACGCACAATAAAAAAATTTGCAATGGGCATAACCTTCACCTCGTCTGTCAAAGTATACTAAAACAGACAAGAAGTGTCAAAAAAACCTCACTATAAAAGTGAGGGGTCGTGTTAAAATGGAGCTGTGACAAATTATGTACGTTCTAAAATTTCATTTGGGGAGATGATGGATAAAGTTTTACCAGTTGAGAATGTAATTCCATCATATTATTTATCATTTCGTCTGATCTTTCTTTTCCAAGAAAGTTTACTATTTCTTCCTTGCGAGCTACAAGCTCTGCCATCGATAGCTCACAGTCCTTCATCACATTGGCTACTTCGTTAGTCTTAGCAAATAAAGCCCTTTCTTTTTTTTCGATTGTCTCGTATTTCTCTGCTAACTCTTTGTCTAGTTGCCTCATTCTGTCTCTTAATTCCGATTCTAATAATAATCCCATTAAAGTACCCTCCTAATATTTTGTATCCTCTAACAGTTGTTGCTGTTTAATCCAAAAAGTTGTTATGCTTAATTGTAAAGCTTCGCTTATTCAAGTACAACCACCTTTGTTTAAGTTGTGAAAAGTAGTAGATAAAAAATTTTTCATCCAAACGAAAGCGTTTTTAAAAAGTGTTTTTTGACGTAAATAGTTGACAAATTGAGAAATGATCTAGAATTATAGATAAGATAGGGCGGGAAAGAAGGAAAAAATATGTTGAAAAAGCAACAATTAATCGGCAAAGTAGCCCAAAAATTGATTGATAAGAGTGAGTCAGTAGCAGATAGACGCCAGAGCCTGCTATGGGCAGCTGGTGAGCCAACGCTTCCGGCTAGATTAACGAATGAGAAGAAAGAAATCAAAAAATAGTCCGAGCCAACGAGCTCGGATTTATTTTGCCTTAAATTTCAATGTAAAAGGTTAGAGCCGTACTGCCCACTTCCTCGTG
>JGI24703J35330_11748765_pt1 | contig 32585 bp, 29 predicted proteins | sample TergutNt197P1_FD_35330 | JGI IMG/M metagenome (IMG submission 35330)
TTTCTCCAAACCAGTATTCTCTCCAATAGCTATTAGAGTGATAACCGTAGCCTTCTGTCGTAGTATAAGACTCATAAACTTGCCATTCATCCCCAACAAAACGATACATTCTTAACGTACTTGATAGGGTTTAAGCCATTTAGTGTTATTCTTAAAAATAATCAAAAATCATCAAAAATCATCAATCATTTCAAAAAAAACATATTTCGACAACAATGATGTGTTATAATCAATTCTAAACTAACTGCTAAGTACTAAGTAGCGTTGGCACCGTTTAAAATCTTAATTTTGTTATTCCGTGTGTAAGTTGTACGAGGATCAAAAAGCCATGGCTTTTTGTTGAAGTGAATTTATAAGTTTCGTGAAAATAGCATAATACTCGGGGAAAAATCAAAGAAGAATCTATCTAAAGCATTCAATCATGAATTTGCTAGTAAGCTGTCCTTGTTAAAAGTACCAAATGCATAAATCAAAGCTTTGAGTTTAGTGGAAGGAATGATAACTGCAATGAAAAAAAAGAAATTTAATTTAAATTTTAGACTGGTTTTAATTAGTAAAACGATTAGCGTTGTTGGGGGAAATATTTTAGGATTTGCTATGATTTTATTCTTAGTTGATTTTACACAGTCTGCTGCGCTTCTTGGCACTATCATGGCTATTACTCAAATCCCATCAGTTGTGATAATGCCATTTGCGGGTATGATTGCTGATAGATTGGATAAGAAAAAACTCATTGTCCTTTTTGATGTTGTAACTGCGTTAAGTGATTTTTTACTCTTGTGGTTGTTACTGACTGGATCTTATACGATTATTAATATTGTCTTTCTTCGTATGATTAGAATTAGTATTGTTAAATTTGCAGCAACAGTTTTCACTGCAGCTGTTCCTCGCATTGTTGAAGAAGATCAATTAATTGGAGCAAATGGCGTTTTGCAGTCTATCGGAGCAGTCGGTTTGATCGGAGGCTCGGTTATAGGTGGCATTTTGTTTGGGGTGCTGGGTATTCAAATGATTGCTTTCGCATCAGGTGTTTTATTTCTAATATCAGCAGGAATAAGTATGGCGATTAAAATTCCGCATGTTAAAATGAAAGTGGTTGGAGGTATGATTTTAACGATAAAAAGCGATATGCGCGACAGCTTTCATTTTTTGACAAATGAAAAACCAATGATCTTTCGTCTTTTCTTGGTCACTTCAATCATCACCTTTTTGTTCCTACCACTTTTTATGGTTGGATTACCATTTATTGTCGATGTCACATTTAATAGGCAAGTGACAGTGTCATTTGCAATTGCGGCAATTGGAATGTTTGTAGGTGGAATTTGTGCTGGGAGCTTAAAGAAGCATCTCGCAATTAAACATCTTGCCAAATGGATTGGTTTGATGGGGGCATCAGGCTTATTCTTAGCTTTAGCTGTTTCACTAGCTTTATCAAGTTTATCAGTGGCATTTTGGCTTTTTAATATGACTCTCGCACTAACAGCTTTTGTGTTTTCCCTCATTAATAGTAGCTTTGGCGCATTTATACAACAAGAAGTTTCTAAGCATTTGCTTGGGAAAGTCAACGCCTTGTACGGGCGAATATGTTTGTTCCTCTTAACTGGATTATTTTAGCGACTATTGCGCTTGTTTTACTGGCTTACATTGTGTCTATGTTGCTTGCATGGCGAATTCGCAAAATTACGGCATATGCGCTTGTAACAGAGTAATAGTAAATGTGTAAGCGCTTAAGATCACCGTAATAAAGGAGGCTAATCGTGGACCAATTTGTTGGTATATTAGGCGGAATGGGTACTGATGCAACGACTTATTTTTACAATAAATTGATGGAATTGGATATTGCTAGAAATGATCAAGAACATTTAAAAATAATGTTATACAATAATTCAAAAATTCCAGATAGAACGAATTACATTTTAAATCAAAATAAAAATCCTTTAAATGAGCTTGTAAATTCTGCAAAGATGTTAGAAACGGCAGGAGTAGATTTTATCACTTTGCTTTGTAATACTGCTCATCATTTTTATAATGAAATTAAGTGCAATTTAAGTATACCCATTTTAAACATTGTCTATGAAATTGTGTTCTATTTAATTAGAGAAAATAAAATGGATAAACGCATTGGCTTACTTGCAACCAAAGGAACAATAACGGCGGATGTTTACAAAAAAATATTTGAAAATCATAATTTAGATGTTATTTACCCTTCAATAATTGAGCAAAATGTTGTTAATGATTTTATTTATAGTATAAAAATGAAAAAAGAATTAGAGTTAGAAAAATTTAATGATATTTTGAAGGATTTTTATTTGAAAAATAATTTAGATGCAATTATATTAGGATGTACTGAACTCACGCTTATTAAGGATAGATTGAACTTCGGATCTTGTATTGTAATAGATTCTTGTGATTTACTAGTAAGAAGAACATATCTTTATGCTAAAGGTATTGAAGATATTAATCAAGTTTATAAACTCAAGTAAAGATGAGGAGGTTCTCACTTATGAATCATACATTTTTTGAACAATTTTTGGTTTTTACAGAAATAAGAACTGGTCTTTTTATTGCTTTGCTAGTTGCCTTGTTTCTGTTACAAGGTTATTTGAAGAAGAAAGAGATTCTAAGTATTTCAATGCGGTTATTTGTTAATCAACACGGAAAATGGATGAGGATTTAAAAAATGTAGTCAAAATAATAAAAGAGCCGAATTAAGGATGTGACTAAAAATTAGTCAGAATCAATAAAAGAGGCTCTTTTTGTGAATCATAGATACAAACTTACCAAGGAACTTATCTATGATCCAACTATATACCCTCTATTGTGAACAAGAATATCAAGAAATATACAACACATTTATGGAATCATTAAATTTCAGTGACTTAACATGCATAGAAAAAGCCATCTTGCACATAGCTTGCAAAATGGCTTGGTTTGTTTATATAAAATTACCATATCAATCAAGATTAAACTGCCAAGTTACACCGAATTTATCCTTGAGTAATCCATAACATTCAGACCATTCAACTTTTCCTATTGACATTAGGATTTCAGCACCTACACTCATTTTGCTAAAACGCTCGTGAAGCTCTGCTCCATCTGTTAAATTAATCGACAGAGAAAATCCTGCAAAATGCTGTACTTCATGCTCAATATCTGTAAACATTAATGTATTTCCATAAATCTTGAGCTCACCGTGAGCTACTTGGTTATTTTCTCCAAGCCAGATGTCATTTTCTGTAATCTCATATCCAAAAACATCACCGTAAAATTCCATAGCCTCTTTTGCATTTCCATTAAACCCTAAGTTTGTTGACAACATTTTTTCATCTCCTACGTTTTTATTCAAGATGATTTTAACACATCAAACAGGACAACTATATGTCATATTGCAAAATAATTTCGGCACCGCTAAACCATTTTAATGAGCTAAAGGCACAGTTTTGTAGCTTATATTCCTTAGTCTAATGCTATTTCAGTAATAGACTAAGGAATATAGACTATTTTTGCGAGCGGTCAAGGCTTTAAAATCTTTTGATGATGATTACTTTATGCAAACCAAAACCCGAAATGTGCAAATGCGAGAGCGTTTGGATATTTCGGGTTTTGCGTTTAAAAGGGTTGTACCAAAAAAGGTTTTAAATGAGTTTGCTCCAATCTTATCTATCCCCAACACTCCAACCAGCCCAAAAAGACGGTCTGTTTTCCGCATCGGTGCTAGCTAAGCTCTCCACTATTCGAAAAATAGCAAAGCCATCTACAACATTACGCTCAAAAGTGCATATTAGTATTTTAAAAGGAATGTAATCATGTTTCATATAGAGATTCACTTTTTCATTTTTGATCCATATATTTGGAGCTATAGACAGTTTAAAAGAATAGTCGATATGTTGTAAAATAAAGTTAAAGAAATGCAATAGGCAATGCCTTTTATGATGTTATCAAACGAAATAAGGGCGATGTCGAAAGATAAGGAGATGACATGAAAACTATGATAGAGCAAATGTATTCTGATAAAGAACTTCGTAGCCTTCAGATGATTCTTCTTGAAATGCTTCTTGAAATTGAGCGAGTCTGCCAAAAAAATGACATAAACTATTGTCTTTTTATGGGCACTATGCTTGGAGCTGTGCGACATAGTGGTTTTATTCCTTGGGATGATGATTTGGATGTCACGATGATGAGATCTGAGTATGAAAAATTCAGAGAGGCTTGTAAGACGGATTTGGATCAAAGTAGATTCTTCTATCAAGATCATACGACCGACCCTCATTACCGTTGGGGATATGCTCGAATTCGGCGTAAGGATACGGAGTTTGTGCGTTTTGGACAAGAGCATATGAAAATGAGAACAGGTGTATTCCTAGACATATTCCCAATGGATAGTACGCCTGATTTTGCGCCTTGGCGTGTTCTACATTGCTTTTATTGTTTTGTTTTGCGCAAATTTTTATATGCTGAAGTCGGTCGTAAATCGAGTAGAACAGCAGTTCTTAGGGCATGGTATGCTTTTTTGAGTTTAGTCCCTCATACTTGGATCTTACAAAGAATTGAAAAGCTTTCAATGAAGCGAAGGGAAACCAAATTAGTACGAATCCTTTCCTTTCCTACACCCAAGGGTCGAACCTTCGGATACTTACGTAAATGGTTTGAGGATTTGGAGGAGATTAAGTTTGAAGGCTATATGTTTCCTGGTATCAAGGATTATGATAGTTTTTTAAAGTTTAACTACGGGGGCTATATGCAAATGCCACCGATTGAAAAGCGTATCAATCCTCACCCTGTCGCAAAACTTCGATTATCATCTTGCCACGAACTAGAATGACAAGGAAGTGTTTAAACTAGTGAAGTTTTAACCACTCCTGAATGTGCGAATATTAATATTAAAAGGTGATTCATATGTTAAAGTTCTCAACTAAAGCTAAAACTCTTTCCTTGCTTGAAAACCGTGTTACTAAGAGTCAGGTGCTACCCCAATTATGTTTCTCAGTTTCGGATTTACACAAATCCTTAGACGCTGTTTGCGCAAAAGTAGTGGAACGGTTCGACATGCCATTAATTGTGCGCTCTTCGGCATTATCGGAGGATACTTCCCTGATGTCGCAAGCAGGAAAGTATTTAACGATCCCAAATGTAAAACCGGAGGATATTCTTTTTGCTATTGAGAAGGTGAGAGATGCCTTTACGGATAATAATCCTGAAAACCAAATTTTAATACAACCTATGCTTACCGAGACTATTATGAGTGGTGTTCTATTTACAGCTGATCCTAATACCGGTGGGAATTATTTTGTGATAAACTATGATAAATCAAGCTCAATCGGTTTTGTTACCTCTGGTACAGGACAAGATTTACAAACCTGTTATCTTTTTCATAAATGCAAAAGTGGTGATGCGTATCTGGATAGGCTTATTGACGCGGCGGATGAGTTGATGGAATTGTTTGACAGCAAGGCCATTGATATTGAATTCGCATTCACTATGTCGGATGAATTATATCTTCTGCAAGCCCGTCCTTTGATTGTGAAAAAACCTTTGGTGGACTATAATGAGCAAAAAGAAAATCTTTTTCGGATTCAAATGTTTTTGGAACGCGAAATGTGTCCTAAGCCCTTTATTAAAGGTAAGCGCACAATCTATGGTATTATGCCTGATTGGAATCCAGCGGAGATGATAGGTACGCGACCAAAGCCGCTTTCCCTTTCATTATATCGCAAGATGATAACCGATAAGACTTGGGCGATTCAGCGCTATAAATATGGATATAAAGATTTGCAAAACTTCCCGTTGATGATGGATTTTTGCGGACTACCTTATATTGATACTCGGGTAAGTTTTAATTCATTTATCCCTGAGGATGTAGATGACAACTTGACAGAAAAACTTGTTAATTACTACTTGGATAGCCTTGCAAACCAACCAAATAAGCATGATAAGGTTGAGTTTGATATCATTTTTTCTTGCTATACTTTTGATTTACATGAGCGGATAAAAATTCTTAGTGAGCACGGCTTTCTAGTGGCTGAACAAGACAGGTTAATGAACTCGCTAAAACATCTTACTAATAATATCATAAATAGATCAAGTGGTTTATGGATTGGTGATACTGAGCGAATAAAAAAACTTCAGAAACGCCATCAAATTCTTATGAGTAGCGATTTAGACGTTATTAGCAAAATATATTGGTTACTTGAAGATTGTACTCGATACGGTTTGTTAGCATTTGCTGGATTGGCGCGGGTTGGTTTTGTTGCAGTACTTTTGCTAAAATCATTGGTATCAATTGGTATTCTTTCGAACTCAGATTATGAGAATTTCATGGGGCATCTCAATACCGTTGGTTCAAAAATGACAACCGATCGGTTTAAACTATCAAAAAGCGTTTTTGTAAAAAAATATGGACATCTTCGCCCTGGCACATACGACATTGCTTCACAGCGTTATGATGCTTTCCCCAACCGTTATTTTAAGAATATTGAAAAGGAGCAACTTGAATATATTCAGCAAAAAAAGATGGGCTTTTCCTTAACATTAGATCAATATAGTGCGATTCAGGAACAAATGGATCAGCAAGGCTTGGAAGGCAATGCACTTGATTTGCTGAAATTCATAAAAGCTGGGATAGAAGGACGAGAAGATTCAAAGTTTATTTTTACCAAAAGCCTATCCGATGCGCTTGAGATGATAGTGCAATTGGGAAATGAGTACGGCTTTACTCGAGAGGAAATGGCATTTACGGACATTTCGACGATGGAGCGCTTATATTCTAGCACGGATGATGCTAAATTTTTGTTGGAAAAATCAATCATCGAAGGGCACAAAAAGTATACTCAGGCTCTGACACTTGCCTTGCCACCAGTTATTCTTAAACCAAGTGATATTTACACTTTTTACTTGCCATCTGGCGAGCCGAATTTTATCACAATGAGCAATGCAGTTGGTAATGTATGTACAAATTGTTTCGAGAATGAATCAATAACGGGTAAAATTATTATGATTTCAGCTGCTGACCCAGGTTTTGATTGGATTTTTTCCCATTCGATAAGTGGTCTTATCACAGCCTACGGCGGTGTAAATTCGCATATGGCTATTCGAGCAGGAGAATTAGGAATTCCCTCAGTTATCGGAGTGGGGGAAAAGCTTTTCGCACAGTGGAAGAAAGCTCATGTCTTGCATATAGACTGCGCTAATAAAAAGGTGGAAATAATCAGTTGAAACGAATTTTAGTAAGCCAACGAGTGGATATAATAGCTGATTATGGTGAACGGCGAGATGCATTGGATCAACGATGGGCGTCTTTTTTAAGAAAGACTAAGGCAATTTCTTTCCCTGTGCCCAATAATCGTCAATCAATTTTTGAAATATTAACAATGCTCACCCCTGATGGGATTTTGCTAACTGGCGGAAATAGCCCAGTCAAATATGGCGGAAGCGCTCCAGAGCGGGACGAAGTTGATACGTTGCTAATTGATTATGCTGTGAAGTACAATATTCCTTTAATCGGTGTATGTCGTGGTATGCAGTCTATAATAATCCACTTTGGAGGAAGTTTAAAAAAAACAAATGACCATATAACGGTTAGGCATCTAGTAAATGGACAAATAAATCGAGAAGTCAACAGCTATCATAGTTTAACTCCTGAAATAGTTCCTTCATGTCTGGAAGTTGTAGCTTATTCAAAGGATGGTCTGGTTGAATCTGTAAAGCATTTATCACGGCCCATCATGGCACTTATGTGGCATCCTGAGCGAGAAAGGGAATTTAGCAAAGATGATATCGAATTATTTCGTAACATTTGGAATAGAAAGGTTGAAATCAGATGAAAGCAATAATTTTAGCAGCGGGGCGGGGCAGCCGTATGAATGAAGGAACAGCAGAAATTCCAAAATGTATGATGAAATTATTTGGCACAACACTTCTTGATCATTGTCTTAATAATCTAGAATCAGCTGGGTTCTCTTGTGGAGATATCGGTATCGTCACTGGATATAAAAAGGAAAAAGTGAGAGTTGAAGGAGTACGATATTTTCATAACAAAGATTGGGATAGTAGCGACATATTTGTTTCTCTTACAAAAGCTAAGGAATGGCTGAAGAGTGAGCCTACCATTGTAAGTTATTCGGATATTATATTTCATCCCTCCACTGTAAAAAAGTTAATGAAAACTGATGATGATATTGCCATAACCTATTACACAGCTTTTTGGGAACTGTGGAGCAAGCGATTCGCAAACCCACTTGAAGATTTAGAAACATTTAAGATGGCTGATGGAAAGCTAATCGAAATCGGAGGAAAACCCGACTCAAAGAAAGATATACAAGGGCAATACATGGGTCTGTTACGCTTCACGCCAATCGGTTGGGAAAAAATCGAGCGTGCGGTGAAAAACTCCACACCAAAACCTCTGAGTTGCTTGGATATGACGATGCTTTTACAGCATATGCTGACTTTGGGATATGAAATAGGCACTATTCCTACGGATGAATTATGGCTTGAATGTGACAGCCAAGCTGATATCCGACTTTATGAAAAGGAATTTTACGAATTTCAACTGGGATGAAGCTATCTAAGTGGTCTCTAAATTAATAGAAATATATTAAAAAAATCAAGGGAGGTGATCCAAATATAATTTTGAAACCGGAAATTAGTTTCCGAAAAAATCTAAAGAAGGAGCGAGTTATTTTATGAACACACAAACCACAAGCATGCCAGGGAACATAACCCAACAATTCCTTGATTTAATCAAGCTACCAAATCCGAATGGGAAGCCTTTAAACTATCTTTTCGTCATGCCGATTTTTGGAAGATGGAATGATACTCGCTATAGTATACCATATGGTTTTTGTTTAGTGTCATCTGCACTGAAAGCATCAGGGCGTAATGTATTTACCTTAAATTTAAACTACAAAACAAACCCCTACGATTTGTTAGATGAAACAATAGTGAATAATAAGATTGATGTTGTTTTTACTGGTGGATTAAGCGGCCAATATGCTCTTGTGAAAAAAATATTGGACACAGTAAAATCAGTAAACCGAGATGTTATAACTTGTGTTGGTGGTGGAATACTTACAGCAGATCCTGTTGCCACTATGGAAGCCCTCGAAGCCGACTATGGAATATTTGGAGAGGGAGAAATTACAGTTAATGCCCTTGCTTATTCATTGGAAAACAATGAGTCAGTCGAACAAATTGCAGGCATTATAGATCGAAATGGTACAGTGGGTCCGCCTCGTTCAGGAGTAGTCGATCTAGATATTTTACCCTTTCCAGATTACGATGGATTTGAATTGCATTTACTCCTAGAAAATGACCGTCTCCATACCGCTAAAAGAGGATCTTCAGTGAGACCGGGGGCAGTTCCTATTGCCACAGGTCGTTCCTGTCCGTATAATTGTACGTTTTGCTTTAGTACTTGCGAAAAAAAATATCGTCGACGTTCTTTTGAAAATATACGTCAAGAGCTTGATTGGATACTTTTCAAGTACCCTGAGGTAGATATGATACAATTTAATGATGAGATGTTAGGTCGAGATATCAAACTCTTAAATAAGCTAACAGACTACTTGAAAAAACATCGTGTTAAATATCAGATTTTTCAACGTGTAGACTTAGTTTCAAGAGATATGTTGCAACGTTTGAAAGACAGTGGCTGTCATCATATATTTTTTGGTGTTGAAAGTGCAGATAATAGTATCTTAAAGAGTATGAGAAAAAATATTAAGGTCGAACAAATTGAGCATGCATTTGATTTGTCCTTAGAAGTAGGACTTAGTGTAAGGGGATTTATTATTCTGGGAGACCCAGCGGAAACGCCTCAAACAATAAGAAATACACTTAATTGGTGGAAAAATCACCCTAATTATGATATAACGATAAATTGGATTTTAGCATTCCCAGGAACGCACATATATAAGACAGCTTGTGAAGACGACATAATATCAGATAAGGTTCAGTATTTGAAAGATGGTGATATGCAGATAAACCTAACAAAAATGTCTGATGAGTTATATTGGAATATGGTACAGAAGGTTTCTCTGTTCCAAATCCTCCTCACAAATGGTGCAGATATTGATTTCGATGAAATGGATAATATAGTGAAAGTACTTAAGAGGAATCTTGATAATTTGTCGGAAGGTTATAAAGTAGCAATCTGGCCTGCTAAGTTTGAAACTATTGCTATGATTAATGAAATTTCACCTAAGTTTATTAATAGTGATAATGTATTTTTTGTTAATATTGATCCGTCTAGTTCATATGTTGCTGCTTGTGCACGATATGGTAAACAGGTATACACGCCTGATGAAGTTTTTTCAAGCGGTGACATTGACACAGTTCTTTGCCTTCATGGGAACAGGGCTAGAGTTAGTATTGTTTATGATCAAATAAAAAAAGCAATCCATGAGCGTTATCCAAGCGTAAAACAACTGTTGAGGATCACCGACTGCATTAAATAGAATCTTAATTGGGAGAATTTGATAAAAAATGAGGTTTTCAATTTTTATCTAAAAGACAATCGCATATATTTCTAATTGTATGTAATTTATCATTTTGATTAGGAATTTAGTTTTCGAAAAAATCTAAAGAAGGAGTGGATAACTTTATGAACACTCAAACCACAAAAATGCCAGAAAATATAACTCAACAATTCCTTGATTTAATCAAGTTACCGAACCCTAATGGGAAATGTCTCCGATATCTTTTCGTAATGCCACGCATTGCAATGGGAGTGAATAATGCGTATCGCATGCCATATGGCTTTTGTTTGGTATCATCTGCTTTAAAGGCATCGGGGCGCAATGTATTTACACTCAATTTAAATTATAAGCCAAATCCTTATGATTTGTTGGGTGAAACAATAGTGAACAATGACATTGATGTTGTTTTTACTGGTGGGTTGAGCGGTCAGTTTGCTATTCTTAAAGAAATATTGGACACAGCGAAATTAGTAAAGCCAAATGTTATAACCTGTGTTGGTGGAGGAATCCTTACAGCTGACCCCACTACTGCCATGGCAGCCCTTGAAACAGCTGATTACGGCATAATCGGCGAAGGAGAACTTACAGTTAACGCATTTGCTTATTCATTGGAAAACAATGAGAATGCGGGGTTAGAAGCAGGCGTTATAACACGAGATGGTACAATGGGGTCACCTCGTCCTGGGGTATCTGATTTGGATATTCTCCCATTTCCGGATTATGACGGATTTGAAATGTATTTACTTCTTAGGGATGATCTTCTCCGTTACCGAGTCTCATTTAGCGATAATGGAGTTCCTGTTGCTATAGGTCGTTCCTGTCCATACGGTTGCACATTTTGTTTTAATTCTAGCGGTAGAAAGTATCGTAAGCGTTCTTTTGAAAGTATACGTCGAGAACTTGACTGGATACTCTGCAATTATCCTACAGTTAAATTGATACAATTTTTTGATGACTTGTTTAGTAAAGATATCGAATTTCTAAAAAAATTAACGGGCTACATGAAAGAACGTAACCTTAGATATCAAATTTTTCAACGTGTGGACTCAGTTTCAAGAGAGATGCTACAACTTTTGAAAGATAGCGGCTGTCAATATGTATTCCTGGGGGTTGAAAGTGCAGACGATAGTATTTTAAAAAGTATGAGAAAAAAAATTACGGTGAAACAAATTGAGCATGCTTTTAATTTGGGCTTGGAAATAGGAATCAATGTAAGGGGCAATATTATTTTTGGTGATCCAGAAGAAACTCCCGAAACAATAAGAAATACACTCAATTGGTGGAAAAGAAATTCTAAGTATAATATAACGACAGCTTGGGTTTTTACCTTTCCGGGAACACATTTATATAAGCTAGCTTGTGATCGTAACATAATATCAGATAAGATTCAGTATCTAAAAAATGGCGATATGCAGATAAACCTAACAAAGATGCCTGATGATGTATACTGGAGCATGGTACAGAAGGTCTCTCTTTTCAGTATCCTTTCCACCAATGGTGTGGATATTAATTTCGATGAAATGGACAATATAGTGGAGGCACTTAGTAGCAGACTTGATCATCTGTCAGAAACTCATAAAGTGGCGATATGGCCTGCTAAATTCGATATTATTGCTATGCTTAATGAAATTTCGCCTAAATTCATTACTAGCGACCATGTGGTTTTTGTTAATATTGATCCTTCCAGTTCATATGTCGCTGCTTGTGAGCGATATGGCAAACGGGTGTGCACTCCTGATGAAGCCTTATCAGGTGGTGATATTGATACAGTTTTTTATGCTCTTGGTAGTAGGGCCGTAGGTGATATGGTTTACAATCAAATAAGAAAAGCTCTCAATGAGGATTATTCAAGTGTAAAACAACTGTTAAAAATTACTGATTGTATATAGATAAATATAAAAACGATAAGAATTATTAAAGTAAATAGTGAAAATTTTATTTCGATATACTCTGAAGCAATTATAAGTGATTTAGCTTTACAGAGAAGAAAGGAGTAATGTATGATAAAACTTGATCATATAGATAGCGGCAACGCTTTTGATTTTGGTAAAATTTCCAAGGATTATGGAAAATATCGTGATATTTATCCAGATATCTTTTATCAAAAAATCTATGACCTTGGATTGTGCAGAAAGGATCAACTAGTACTTGATTTAGGAACAGGAACTGGTGTGCTGCCACGTAAGCTTTCTAAGTATGGTGCTAAATTTGTTGGTGTCGATATATCTGAAAATCAAATCAGCCAAGCACGAAAAATGTCTGAAGGAATGGATATTGAGTATATCGCTTCACCTGCTGAGAAGGTAGACTTTCCTAATGATACTTTTGATACAGTATTGGCTTGTATGTGTTTCACTTATTTTGACAAAGCAGTTTTGCTACCAAGTCTTATTAGGATGCTTAAAGATGATGGACGTTTTGCTATCATGTCGTTAATATGGCTGCCTGAAGAAAGCTCTATCGCAAAAGGGAGTGAGAAAATAATACAAAAATATAATCCTTCATGGAATGGCCTTGGATATACTCGTCCCAGCTTTGACAACAGCGGAGTACCAACAGGATATAAAGTAGATACTGCGTTAGGATTTGAAGTAGATACTTCGTTTGCATTCGATGTGTCCATATCATTCACACGGGAAACTTGGCATGGACGAATGAAGGCTGCCAGAGGGGTTGGTGCATCATCACTAACGTCAGAACAAATAACATTATTTGAAAAAGAGCATCAATTATTTATGGAGGAGCAGCCAGAATCATTTGAGATATTACATTCAGCAATATTTTGTGTTTTAAAGAAACGGATATAATTATCCCATAATTAGAAAAAGGAATCTCAAGCTTTTGAGATTCCGATATATTATAAAATCATCAAGGAGGATAAGGAGTCATGGATAATAATCGAATTTTTCAAAAAAATTTTGAGAGTTTATTCGAAAACAAAATTATCCTTTACGGCGCAGGAGTGACAGGGGTAGAGATATACAAAATATTAACAAATTATTTTAAGAATGTCAATGTCGCTTATTTCTGTGATACCTATAAAACAGGGTATATGAGCGGTTTGCCAATCATATCACCGGAAACATTAAAAGAAATATGCGCGTACGAAACTCTCATCGTAGTTGTTACAGGATTATCAACTAATCCCAAAGAAATAATGGATAACTTGCAATGCTTAGACTTTGCAGTTGAGTATGTATATACTCTTTCAGAATTAGATGAACTTATCATGCAAAATATCGATGATTCTCGAATTGATGAGTGGTATCGTACTATAAAACGTTACAAAGGAGTTCTACCGAATGATGGAAAACGTAATTTGTATTTAAACTGGTGGTGCCCTGAACACTACTGTGAAAATGATATATTAGTGTATCAGCCTGGAAAGGTTGGTTCTTCAACTGTTTGCAATAGCTTATCTACAATAGGTATGAATGTTACTCATGTTCATATGCTCACAGATTGCTTTATATATGATTTGATACCAGAGTTAGCATGGAAACCAGAAGCTACGGAATTGGAAATAATCAATAGAAGTTCGCAGCATTGTATAAATAAAATAAAACAAGCAAAGTACTTAAAAATAATCACTTTAGTGAGAGAGCCCTTGAGCAGGGACTTTTCAAACTTCTTGTATCACATGGGCGAGCTTCAAAGAAATGGATATTTTTCGGCTAATGATTCATTGTTGGAAGCATGTGCTGAAGGTATAAGAAGAAGAGCTACACAGAATGGAAAGTATAAGTATGGATACCAATTTGAATGGTATACTAATGAATTAAAAGAATTATTTGATATTGATATATATAACTATCCATTCCACAAGGATAAAGGTTATTCAATTATAAATCAAGATAATATCGCTTTATTAATTGTTAAATTAGAAAAATTAAACGATTTAGAGGAAATCATTGGTCAATTCATTAACGCACCACGTTTTAAGTTGATCAATTCAAATGAAGCGAGTAAAAAAGAATACAAAGACTTGTATAAAAGCATGCGAGATTCTGTGAAGATTCCTCGCGAAATTGTTTCGATGTATTATGATGGCAATCAGTTCATGGATCATTTTTATAGTGAAGAAGAAAAGAATTCTTTTCTAAAGAAATGGGAAAACAACATAGTAGATTAACGCTAAGATAGTTATGCTGCTAAAAGGAAAAGAAAATAAGTTATTTGTAACTATTCAGGCCCACAAGAAAAATCCATATCAGGTAGTTATTTGAGGTTGTATGTCTTTTTTTACCCAATGGTATAAGTTTCGCTGATCATTCGCAAGCTCATGAAGTTAAAAAAGAAGAGTAAAAGAAAGCAGAGAAAGTAGTTAATCGAAGTGGAAGAGAGTAAAGAAAAGTAAAGTTAAAAAGAGAAAAAAACATGTTTAAAAAGCAGCTTGAAAATCTCGGTCAAGGTTGGTAATAATTATATTAGTAAAAACTGATATATTTGCGAATAGAAAATGATGACATACATTATGAGGTTAGTTATGAAAAAGAAGTTACTTGTTTTATCATTTGATGCTCTTGGTGGGGAAGATTTTGAATATATGAAAGAAAAGCCTGAGTTTAAGGCGTTTTTTGACCAGGCTGCAATATGTACCAATGTGAGTTCGATTTATCCATCAGTCACCTATGCATGTCATACGAGTATTGTAACAGGAAAGTTACCTAAGAATCATGGTATTATCAGCAATACACGATTGCAACCCAATCGTGTGAATGCGCCTGATTGGTATTGGCAACGTAAATTTATTAAAGGTGAGACGATTTATGATCAGGCGATCAAGTCTGGGATGACGGTTGGTGCGTTTTTATGGCCTGTAACTGGGAAGTCAAAGATTCAGTATAATTTGCCGGGAATCTTTCCAAACCGGATATGGGATAATCAAGCGATGACATCTTTACGCAATGGTACACCCTCTTTTATCCTTAAGATATTTAAGCGATATCATCATTTGCTTAACGGGATTCATCAGCCACATCTTGATAATTTTGTAACACAAAGTGTTATTTATACGTTAAAAACAAAATCCCCTGATATGATGCTTGTCCATTTTATCGATTTAGATACAGCACGTCATAATTATGGTGTGCGATCGAAGGAAGCCTATGAAGCTATTGATAGGCTAGGGGATCGTTTTACTAGCATTATGGATACTTTGAAAGAGGAGAATCTTTTTGATGAAACGACGGTTGTGATTTTGGGTGACCATTTCCAGCTGGATTATCACACCAAAGTGCCACTTAATAATCGATTAGCAGATGCTGGTTGGCTCAAGTTTAACAATGGTAAGGTAATGAACTGGAAGGTGCTTGTGAAAAGTAATGGTGGGAGTGCTTATGTATACGTGAAAGATGGCAATGTTGATAGGGTTGGGTTAAAATCATTTTTTGATGAATTAAAAGAAAGCCCCAAGTATGGGATTGAGCGAATTTTAACGGGAGACGAAGCAGCAAAAGAGGGGGCAGATCCTCATTGTGCATTTATGTTGGAAGCTCGTGAGGGATATGTGTTTACAGATTTTTTAGGTGGGGGAGAGAAGGGGAAGCGGGCAGATCATGGCTATCATCCAACTTGGAAAGATGATTATGCAACGTTTTATGCAATGGCTGGACCAGGTGTAAAGAAGGGGGCTCGGATTGGGGAGATGTCTTTGATTGATATTGCGCCGACTTGGGCGAGGATGCTTGGGTTGGAACTTGGAGATGTTGATGGGGAAGTTGTAGAGGAGATGCTGGAGACTTGACAAATCTTAAATTAAAAGATGTTGATTGGAAGCAATGCGAGATTTCCATTGTACAAGGAAAGACTATTATGAATTTGTCTTGTTCATCAATAACATTTCTCAATTCCAACAAATCTTCAGGGAAGAACTAATTTTTAAAAGCCTCTTTTTGAGGCTGAGTAGTTACAGTTATTTTAAAAAAAGATTGGGTTGAATAAATAATAGGGAAGGTAGGTATATATCATGAAAATTCTTTTCTTTGGGTTGCCTTTTTCGCTTGGACATACTTATCCAACTTTGCATCTTGTACATAAATTAGTTAGTAAAGGAGTAGAAGTTTTATATTTTTCCACAAATGATCTAAAAGAGATTATTGAATCGACAGGAGCCATTTTTGTCGAGTATGATATAGCGAAACTTCAGAAAAAACTGAATAATTATTCAGTTAAAAAAAATGGCATGAGACTCCTAACTAGTGATTATTTCAACAAACAAGAAAAATGGATAAAGTTGAATCTCATTGCTCTGGAAGTGATGAAAAAATCAATAGAGAAATACAAGCCTGATGGCATTATTTATGATGAAAAAGGTTCAATTGCTGCTGAGATGATCGAAGAACAATTATCGATACCAATGATTTGTTCAATAACAAAATTTGCATTCAATGATGATGTCTTTGCGAAATATTCAAATGTGTTTTATTCAAAAATTATACAATTGGATACTAATCAATATGAACAAGAAAAAGATATCTTTTTTAATTATATAAATTCACATATGTTTGAAATGAAAAAAGAAAAACATGAATACTTATTAAGTGGCTATGGGAAAAAAAATGTTATTTATACATCTAAATTTTTTCAGGTTGAAGGAAATAGCTTTGGAACTAGTTATATGTTTGCTCAACCAAGTATAAGGGTAGCAACTACTGCTACATTTCTTGCAAATGATAAAGTTATCTACATTTCATTAGGAACAGTAAACAATGATAATCATTATTTTTTTCAAAAATGTATTCAAGTTCTCTCAAATACAGAATATAAAGTTGTCATTTCTGTAAGGTCACAAACTGAGGTAAATAAATTTGGAGAATTACCTAATAACATTAGAATATATAATACTGTTGATCAAATAGGAGTTTTACAAAATGCTATATTGTTTATAACACATGGAGGAATGAATAGTGTCACGGAGGCGATAATGAATAGAGTTCCGATGATAATATTTCCACAAGAAGGAGATCAGTTTATTACAGCAAAGCGATTAGAAGAACTTGGAGCAGGAATTGTTCTTGAAGAAAGCAATATATATAAAGAACTTATAAAAACGATCACATATATTATTGCAGATACTAGTTTTATAGAAAATATAAAAGTAATTAGAAAATCTTTTGTAGAAACAGAAGATGCAAATTCAATCTCACTGAAAATTATAAACTATTTCAATTCTAAAAGGAGAGAAATTATATGATATTATCAATAGTAATACCGTCTTTTAATAGAAAAGAGCAGCTTGAAACGATTTTGTACTATCTTGATAACCAAACAAATGTGAATAGGCATGATTTTGAAGTTGTTGTATGTGACTTTTCTACTGATTTTGATGTTGAGCTTATAGTCAGTCCATATAAGTCACTTAATATTACTTGTTTAAAGGTTCGTGAAAAATTTAATATTTCAAAGGCTAGGAATATCGGTTTTGAGTCGAGTAAGGGGAATTTAATTACTTTTTTAGATGTTGATATTATTATTATGAGTGGTTTTGTTTCTCAGGTTATAAGTAAGTATGAAAAAATGGATAAGTTTATAGTATTTTATTATATATATGGTGTGTTCCAAAAAAAAGGAAGTCAACTATATCATGAAATTAAGTCGTTAACCCCAGAAAAATTTACCAATGACTGGTGTAAAGAAAGAAATGAGCTACGAGATGTGAGAGAGGCTATTTTTCACATGAGTGACTATGAAAGAGATCGTGTTCCAGCACCGTGGGCTTTTGGTTGGAGCGGAGCTTTTTCTATTGATAGAGAGAGTTTTATTGAATCAGGTGGATTTGATGAATCATTTTTAGGTTGGGGAGCAGAAGATATAGATCTCGTATATCGTGTTTTAAACAATAACATCAAATATTACTTTGATTCAGAGATATCTGTCTTACACGTTCCACACGAAACTAATAAGTCTCTGAATATGCAAACTAATACACTCAATAAGGAATTAATGTTTAAAAAATATGGAACAATTGAAATGGAAGTACACATAGCAGCTAGTTTCGCATATTTTAATGAGTTCCTTTTAAAGCTAAATAATCTTCATTTTTCATCACGTAATCCTGTTTATTCCAGTAGCTTCATAAATCAACTTAATAATTTGATAGAAGGTAAACGAAGCCTATGTCTAGGATTAGACTCTTTCTCAGAAATTAAGAAACTAAACATACTAGAATTCTTTTCAGTCAATGAGAGAATGACTAATCAAATTTTAGATTGGAAGCAAGGAAGTGTAGTTTATCAAACATTGGGCTTGCAAACGCAATTTCCAAATGATTGTTTTGAAATAATAATTATTTTCGATTCGTATAGATTTTTTGATGAAAAAATAAGAAATGCGATATACACAGAAAGTAAGAGAATTGGAAAAAAAGTTTATCAAATCACTACAAAAGGATTTAAATTATATGAGCATAATATGCATTATAACCCTTTATTTATTGAAAATGATATTATGGTTATTGAGAATAAAGTAAATAATGCATGAGAAACAACATTCTACTTAGTGTAAAAAATGAAAATTTATGATATACTAATCATATATTATTTTATTAAAAATGGTATGATTTAATATACTAAGGAGGATTTTACATGTCATCACAGTCGTTATCTGCATCCGATACTATCATGGACCTGGAGCGTGGCAAGTCTATACTACTAACTTTCGGTAAACTCGGCCGCCTATTAAAGCGAAAAATTGCTATGACTGGTTTTCTTTGCAGAATTATGTGTTTTTTGATTTTCAATCCTATTTTTCTTATCCGAGCCACTTTTTCACCTAATGCGTGGCATCGCAAAAAAATTACCGCTATACGCTTTTTTGGTCGATTCTTTCCTTATCATATCAAAGGGCATCAAATAACGCCATCATCCAATGGTCAAATTGTCGTCATTAACCACCCAACCCTGAACGATCCGCTTTGTGCAATTCTCTACATACTGAATCTATATCCTGATCGCGAGATCATTATACCAATAAATCTACCATGGTTCGAAAGCGTGTGTCGATATCGTTCGAAGTTACTTAAAATCGGCGTTAATATCGCTCCTATCCTTACTCCTGAAACTGCCAAACGCCTTGGCTCCAATAGCCATGTTTTGGAGGTGCAGAATGCACTTGTAACTAGCTATACTACCAACCTTATGGCAACTTTGTCTCGCGGTGGTCTCGTAGTAATTGCGCAGCAAGCGACGCGTCAGCGCTATATTTTCACTAACCACGCTCAATCTGAATCTGGAGAGGGTATTCTCGCCACAATTTCTCTGATTCTAGCCAGCATTCGTCGCAATAAACTTCTCGAACAAACTAGCTTCATCCCCATTGGTGTTATTCCACATGATATTCATGCCAAACCCAAGCTCAATCTTTTCCATAAATACACATTAAACGTTGGTGAGCCAATTCTTGCTACTGATCTCGTAACTGTCAAAAACGTTGCCAAGAGGCCTGCCGATCTACATATTTTACTTCGGCTCACACAACTTTTACCATCCGAATTTCATTTTGAAAAACCACCCGAAACGGATTAAATAATCAAATGAAGCTTTTACCTTATTATCAACAATCATAAAAATCAATCTGTCATCACGCTTGGGAGTACATAAGAGGTGGAATTGTTTATATTTATATGGATCATTTACAGAATTTCATGGATCCCAAGTAACCACACTGACGCTGGGTTTATTTCGGCACATATTTATAAAATTGTTTCAAATGTTGTAGAGTTGTTTAAAATAAAGATTTCAATGATCAGATAAGCGAGGCAATATCTAAAAATATACTATTATAGGGGTGATTAAGGATGATAATAGAACTTTGTGGTATAGACGGGTCTGGAAAAGGTACAGTCATAGAATTACTAAGTAATGAATTTCCTCACATGATTGAAATTCTTAATCCACTAAGGGATGGACTCACCGTAACAGAGCTAAAAAAAATAGCTCAAAAGCAAGACCAGTCAATATATGATTTGAAAGCAAATAACTTAGTAAGTAGTTCATATTTAGTAGATTTGCTGTATATGATGGAGAGAAAAATGAAGGAAAAAACTGATAAAAAAATTTTTTTATGTGATAGATATACGACTTGTTTAAAAGTATATTCAGCTATTGGCAAAGTGGAAAAAAAGTTAGTTGAAATTCTTTCTGAAAAAGCTCCTAAATCAGACTTAATCATATATATGGACGTAGAGCCACAGATTGCTTTAAATAGAATTCATGCCCGAGGAATAAAGAAAACTTACAAAGAAAAACTTGAAATTATGGAAAAAGCTAAAACTTTGTATCAAAGCCATTTAGAAAAAATTGATAATAAAAGTAAATTTATAATAAATAATGATGGTAATTTCGAACAACTACAAGTACAAGTCATGCCGATTATAGAAGAAATGAGAGATGAAGTTATAAAGAAGACAATATAGGTTAAAAATAGCTAGGTGAAAAAGACCGTGTTGATTGTTGGAATGAAATTTTAGAAAATTTTGAGGTGAGTCTAGATGGAGAAAGAAATTATTCAGTGGATATTAGGGATAAAGAAGTCAATTTCGGAAACTACTTTACTATCAATTGATGTTGAAAAATTATCAGCTTTTTTAAAAGAGCATAAGTTAACAAATAGATTTTTTCTTCAAATGAATAAAATAAATGAATTTAGTAAGTATGTCATTAAATTTCAAAACGAATGGTTGAAAAGTAAAGAAAAATACGAAAGACAACTTGGAGCTTTTAGACATATAAATAATAAATTAAATAAAGAAAAGCCATTGATCTTAATAAAAGGCTTTTCTGCTTTTGCTATAACTGGAGAGCTAGAACTTTTGAAATCGAGTAGTGATTTGGATGTTTTTTATTTTGATGAAAATAAATTAGAAATTAGACTCAAAGAAATGAATTATGTAGAGTTCGGTCTACCTTCAGAACACGAATATTTAAATTTAGTAAAAAAGGAAGGGAATTTTTTTATTATTTTTGATGTTCATAAATATTATCCGGTATATAATTATCCAGAAGGATTGGAAAAAAAAGATTTAGAATTAAATAGGAATTCAAGAGATTGGAAACAATATTTTAGTTCTTGCGAAGCCGAGATAAAAGTAAAGAAAAAGATCTTTTATGAAGATATACTAAAATATTCTAAAAAGGGCATTACAGCTGAAACTAAAGAATTTTTTTTTCCAACTGTAGAAATGACAATTATTTTATTATGTTGTAGTATGTTTAAAGATTTTCTTTATGAACCATATAAATTTCCAAATATTAAATTAGTAGATTTAGCAACGATTCGTGGCTTAAGTATGCATAAAAGTTATAATCATGAGAAGCTAATAAATTTAATAGAGGAATTTGAAGCTTTTGATGCTGTTAGTTTTATTAATATTTTACTCAAGGAACAATATGGTGAAATATTAATATCTTTGCGAAAAGGAGGAAATAATATCTTTCAAAAAGTACAGAATGGATTAATAGGAGGTTGGATAAAAAGAAATGATATAAATCAATTATTAACTGAGAATATGTATTCTAGATTAGCAGAATTAGGTCAAAATGAGATTTGGTCATCTAATCAACAAGAAGAAATCATTTATGATGTATTAGATAATATGGGAGGAAATAGAATTAAGAGAACGATTAACTGGTCAAACAATGGTGTTTTTTTACCATTTCAATTTTCTGTTTTTTGGGAAAATGATTATTTGGCTGTGAAGATTAAAATGACTGAAATATTACAACCGCAGTTTTTTGTTATGATACATTTAGATAATAAAAATTCATGTACTTGTGTAGTAAAAGCTGGTGAAGATATTAGGCTTTATGGAAAAAATTTTAGTAAGGAAGTGGTTTATAATTCAAGTCAATTAATAGTGATAATCTCAATAAAATTAGAAAAATTAATCAATAATGTTGCGACTTCTACCGTGATTCCTTGTTTTTTATGTATGTCATCTAATTATGATGAGGACAAAAGTCATACTACTGTTCCTATTTTAATACGAAAAATCAATGAAGTAAGAGGATGTAGTAAATGAGTTTATATTTCGAATTTTTGAAAAAAGCTTTTCAAGAACGATATGCTTATCGCTTTGATTTCTATGCTTCAATTGTAGGAAATATAGTAGGATTATTTATTCAAATTTCAGTATGGACAGCATTATTTCAAAACAGTCCAAGCCAAATCATATCTCTTTCTCAAATGTTAAGTTACACGTTAATTTCTTCACTAATCCTAACATTAACAACTTCAAGAATTAGCGAACAATTAAGCGAGAAGATTGCTAATGGGAATATTATGATGGATTTTTTGCGACCTATTAGCTTAAAGGCTTTCTTTTTAGCGGATGGATTCGGTAGGAATGTTTCTCAGACAATTTTTGCTACATTACCTGCCTTAGTATTTGGAGTAATTTTTATGAACATTCAGTTCACCGTGAGTTTTGTAACCTTAGTTTACTTTTTTATAAGTCTTGTTTTCGCAATTTTGATTGCTTTTTATTTCCATTATATAGTTGGATTATTTTCATTTTGGTTAGAGACAACCTGGTATATTCGTTTTTTTAGCGGCGCAATTATTCAGTTGTTTTCTGGTGCCACTGTACCTCTTTGGTTTTACCCAGATTGGTTGTATCGAATTTCAGCAATTCTACCTTTTAGATTGATTTTTTTTGATCCCATTTCAATTTACTTAAATCAACAAGGAAATAGGAATGTTTTTCAAATTTTATTTTTCCAAGTGACTTGGATTTGTTTTTTCTGGTGCCTTGAAAGAGTGGTTTGGAAATTTGTCAAGAAAAAAGTTGTGATTCATGGAGGGTGATGTGATGGATTATTTGATCTTGTATGCAGAATTTGTGAAAGTTAAAATCATGGAGATTGCTGAATATCGGAAGGCTTTTTTGATTGGAGGGATAGCTCAGTTTGTGGGTTATGGAGTAGAATTTTATTTATTATGGCTGATGCTTGAACACTTTGGCTCTATTCATGAATGGGAATCATATGAAGTTTTATTACTTTATTCATTCAATCTATTTACTTATGCATTAGCTGCATTTTTCTTTTTCAATCCGGTTTTTCAATTATCACGCATGATTAAAGATGGAACATTTGATGAAGTGTTGACAAAACCATTGAATAGCTTACTTTATCTCGTATGCCGTGAAACTAATAGTGCATATTTTATTCATATGGGACTTGCTATTCTGATTATGGTAGTTGCATTAACCAATCTCACTATTAGTTTAAGTATTAGTGCAATTCTATTTTTGATACTTGTGTTGATTGGTGGTGCTTTAATTCAAGGTGGGCTTATGCTTAGTATCGCTGTTTCTGCTTTTTGGTCAGTAGAGAACAATGGACTTTTAACTATACTTTTCGGAAAGGCGCGAAATTTCATAAAATATCCCATTTCTATTTACAGCGAGGCCCTTCAATTTCTCTTGACTTTCATCCTACCATTTGCTTTTATAAACTTTTTTCCAGTTCAATTTTTTCTTGACAAAAATGATTTTACTATTTTTCATCCGATTTTTCAATTTTTAACACCGGCTGTTGGTTTAGTTTGTATCACTATCGCTTACCGTTTATGGAAGATTGGGGTCAATAATTATCAAAGCTCTGGGTCTTAATTTCATTTATATTAAGGAGAGTGACTACTAATGCCAGTCATTGAAGTAAATAATGTGTCTAAAGAGTTTAAAGTCTTGCAAAGACCTAAAGGAGTATTGCCATCTTTGAAATCTTTATTTCATCGGAGCTACACTAAAAAAAGAGCAGTTGATGGAATTTCTTTCTCAATTAATCAAGGTGAAGTTGTGGGATATTTAGGTCTAAATGGATCGGGAAAATCGACAACTATTAAAATGTTAACAGGTATTTTAGTTCCTACAACAGGTACCGTCTTAATTAATGGGAAAGAACCATTCAACAATCGCCAAGAAAATGCAAAAAAAATTGGTGTCGTTTTTGGTCAACGTTCTCAACTTTACTGGAGTCTTCCTATGGAGGAGACTTTTGATTTATATCGTAAAATTTATAAAGTTGATGTAAAAAAATTTGAGAAGAATAAGGAATATCTTGTTGATATGTTGGATATGAAACAATTTTTGCGTACTCCAGTTCGACAATTAAGTCTGGGTCAACGAATGCGTGCTGAATTAGTTGTAGCTTTACTGCATGACCCAGATATCCTATATCTTGATGAACCCACTATAGGTCTTGATATTTTCACGAAACAAAAAATTCGTGAATTTATTCGTGAGTTAAAATGCACTAGAAAAACAACTATCATTCTCACTACTCATGATATGGACGATATCGAAGAGACTTGCGATCGAATCATTACTATTGATAATGGATGTAAAATCTATGATGGTGACCTTCAAGAGTTTAAAGATGCTTATTCCTATGGACATACTCTTATTATTGATTTTCAAGATGAACAGGAAAAAGAATTTGACTCTCGCTTGAAGTTAGTTAATAAAGAAGGAAATCAAATACAATTTTCGTTTGATAAAAGAGAAATCGCAATCGCAGAAGTTATTTCTTCCATCACTCAAAAATATGAAATAAAAGATTTATCTATTATTGAGCCAAAGATTGAGGATGCAATAAGACAGTTACTTTCCAAATGATGTATTGATCAGATGTTAATGATTTTGTTGAAAAAGAATCTGCACTTATGTTTCATATCGAACAAATGTATAAAAATCATGTCATTACAGTTAAAGCTTAAAGTGCATATATAATAAGCTAATCCCACGCAAAACAGGAGATTGACTGTAAATGGGATTTAATTGTATGTGTTGAACAGAAATGGAAATGTTTTTTCCCGTGAGGTGAGGTATACTATGCTTAGGAGATGATCATCATGCAAGCAGAAGAAATAATTAAGCATAGTATTAAATACATTGAACAAAATTTGAAAGAATCTATTGAACTTGAAGTGCTAGCGAATCTAGCAGGCTATTCAATCGATCATTATCAAAAATTATTTTCAAAAATCACCGGCATTTCAGTAGCTAAATTTCTTAATAAGCGCCGACTTGATGCTGCTTTAGTTGAAATTTATAAAGGGCGACGTACGATTGATGTGGCGTTTGATTATGGGTTTGAATCATATGCTGGTTTTTATAAAGCTTTTGTTCGTACTTATGGAGGCTCTCCTAAAAAATATCTGTCTAAGGAGGAGTCATCTATGATTTCAGAAATTGAGTTAAGAAAAATATTGGAAAATTGGGACATCCCACAAGACTTACCCATTCTAACTGCGCCAACTGTTAATCCTTCGAGTAAAGTATGGATTGTTGGTAAAGACTATGTTCTCAAAACTGAAGAAAAATCCAGATTACTTACTAATCTTAAAATTGTTAAAGCATTATCAGCACTTAGCGTCAATGTCGGAGCACCTATTTCAACTAAATTAGGTGAAGATTATCTTGATGGTGAACATGTATTTACGCTTACTCGTGGGATAAAAGGAAAGTCACTGTCAAAAGATGAACATTTTGGTAAAAATCGCAAACAATTTGGAGTGCTTTATGGTGAAAGTATTGCTCATTTGCATCAAAGCTTAAAAAGTATTGAACCAGAATTAAACATAAATCAAGTTAACCTTTATAAACAGCTTACAGAATGGGCAATCCCACTTGTCAAAAAAATTAATTTACAATGGAGCATGGGAATTCAAGATAGCTTTTTTGAAAATTATATGACAACTTTTGAGAAATTATATCCCAAACTACCTGAGCAGTTAGTTCATCGCGATCCGAATCCAGGAAATATTATGTTTGAAAATGGGAAAGTTTCAGGTTTCATTGATTTTGATATTAGTGAACGAAATGTTCGTTTATGGGATCCATGTTACTGTGCAACTGGTATTCTTGCGAGCTGGAATGATATTTCTGAAATTCAAACATTATGGCCAGAAATTTTATTAGGGGTGTTGCAAGGATATAATCGCATAAATCCATTAACTAATGAAGAAAAAATGGCTGTTTACTCGATTATCTGTGCCATTCAAATGATTTTTGTTGCTTATTGTGATGACGTTCCTGAGTTACAAGAGCTTGCGAAAACCAATCGTGAAATGTTAGTTTATATGATAGATAATGAAAATGTTATTAAAGGAATAGTTGAATAATGTAAAATCCACTGTATGAGGAGGTTATCATCGTCATATGGTGGATTTTATGGTATAATGGTAATGACTAACATTATCACTTAACTCTGTTAGGTTGTAACTTTTAATTGATGTCCTTTCGTTCTTGTAATGAAGGATTAAACTTAAATGTCGTTTTGTTTCTTAGTTCATTTTAGGAGTTGTTAAAGATGATTCATACCCCCTTTAATTATGATGCAAATAAAATAGGTTCCAAAGCATTGTCGCTTGCAAATTTACAAGGAACGGGTTGTGAAATTCCACCGTGGTTTGTCATCACTCAAGAAGTAGATGAACAGTTAAAGCAAAAAATCACAGAAGCATTGTCTGATTTTGATGATGAAACATTATTTGCAGTCAGGTCATCGTCTAACATGGAAGATGGGATTAAGCATTCCTTCGCAGGACAGTTTGAAACTTATTTAAACGTTGCTAAGTCAGATGTTTTAGAAAAAATTGCCCTTGTTCAAAACTCCCATAAAAGCGAAAGAATAGCAGCTTATTTGAAAGAGCATCATATGAATGAAGTAACTGCACCCGCTGTTTTGGTTCAAAAAATGGTGAATGCTGATCTGGCGGGTGTGGCGTTTTCTGCTAACCCACTAACGGGGAATACGAAAGAATGTGTGATCAGTGCTACTCTTGGCTTAGGAGACAAGTTAGTAGACGGTGCGGTAGATGGGGAAGATTTTATTGTCACGGGGGATGAGGTAGTTGGTGCCCGGATTTTAAGCAAAGAGCAGTGCTTAGAAATTGCTAAACTATGCCACCTCGTCAGTCGATTTTTTGGTCGTTTACAAGATATTGAATGGGCGTATGCATCGGGAAAGCTTTATTTGTTGCAATCTCGCCCCATTACTTCACTTAAACAATTCACAGCGAAATCAGGTTATGTTAATATTTGGGACAATAGCAACATTGCTGAAAGTTATAATGGCGTTACCACCCCGTTAACTTTTTCGTTTATTCGCACTGCTTATGAACATGTTTACCGAGAAATGGCACGGATAATGGGCGTGAAAGAAGAGAAAATTCAGGATAATGACTATATCTTTACCCATATGTTAGGCTTACATGATGGACAAGTGTATTATAATCTTTTGTCATGGTATAAATTAGTGGCGATTTTACCAGGCTACAAAACGAATGCCACTTTTATGGAGCAAATGATGGGGGTGAAAGAAGGATTAACGGATCAAGTGAGAAAATTATTACCGCCACCGTCTGATGCTACGATGCTAAAGGCGATTTTCAAGTTAGCAGGGCATCATCGCCGCAACCCGAAAAACGTAAAGAAATTTCATCGCTTACTAGATGAAACATTACACATGAAAGACTTAAGTGGGTTAAGCCTTTTCGAGCTAGCGCAGTACTACCGAGAACTTGAAAATAAACTCCTTAAAAAATGGCATGCACCTGTTGTTAATGACTTCTTTTCTTCCATCTTTTATGGCTTGTTAAGGGCGACATCTTCCAAATGGGGCAACTTAGATGATGAGCATAAATTCAATGCCTTATTAAAACATAGTGGCGATATTATTAGCACAGAACCTGCAAAACTCATTAAAGAAATGGCCATGCTAATTAAAGATGATGAAATGCTAACGCAGTCTTTTATGGCTGATTCGCTTGCAATGATAAAAGAGAGTCTCCCTGATTATATTAAGGTGAGAATAGTTTTCTACTTAGATAAATTTGGCGATCGCTGCATCAACGAGTTAAAACTTGAAAGTGAAACTTTAAATGATGATCCAACGACTTTGTACCGAGCGATAGGGACATTAGCCAAAAGACTTCATCGTGGTGATATCCAACAAGTAGCAGAGGGTTTTAATGAGCAGCACATTCAAATTAAAGGGCCTGTTAAGCGAATGCTATATAAATGGATTTTAAAGCATGCAAGAATGACCATTGTGAATCGTGAGAATTTAAGATTTGAACGAACACGGGTTTTTGGCACTGTTCGCAGTATTTTTAGAGAAATAGGAACACAATTAGCAAGCTTTCAAGTCCTTGAAGAACGTGACGACATTTTTTACTTAGAATACAACGAAGTATTGGCTTACATTGAAGGATGCGCCACAACCTTTGACTTAAAGGGGCTTGTTAACGTTAGGAAAGCAGCATACGCAAATTATGGTCATTTAGATGAAAACCGTTTTGAAACTTACGATTGTGTTGGCTTAAGTAAATACCACATGAAAGAACAAGAAGTAGAACTCACAGGCGATGTTTTAACGGGCTTAGGCTGTTGTCCTGGTATTGTTCGTGGGTATGCAAAAGTAGTGTCTAATCCAAAAGAAGCAACCATTAAAGCAGGTGAAATCCTCGTTGCCAAGCGAACAGACCCAGGTTGGATTATGTTGTTTCCACCATCTGCTGGTGTTTTAGTTGAGTACGGCAGTTTGCTTTCTCATGCTGCGATTGTTGTAAGAGAAATGGGCATTCCAGCTGTTGTTTCAGTCAAACAGTTAACAGCGACCATCAAAACAGGGGATTTAATTGAATTGGATGGGGAGAAAGGAGTTGTGAAGATCATTGAAAAAGGAAATGAACATTGAAAATCGCACCAACTTTGATATTGTCCGCTACGCCCAAGTGTGGGAAGATGCTGATTTGCTAATAGAAGCCTTGGATTTAAGCGCTGATGATGTGGTTCTTTCTATTGCCTCAGCTGGTGATAACGCATTCGCCCTTTTGGCTAGTGGGGTTAAAAAAGTATATGGCATCGACTTAAGTTTTCCTCAGATTGCTTGCTGTGAACTAAGAAAAGCGATGTACAGGCAGTTAAGTCATCGGGAACACTTACTTTTTGGCGGGGTTATTCAGGGAGAAATGGATCGCCTTGCTGTTTTTGCTACACTTGATCTCCCCCATGATGTTCGTGAATTTTGGCAGAATCATGTAGCAGACATCAAAGCAGGGTTTATGACTAGGGGGAAATTTGAACGTTATTTTGAAACTTTTAGAACGAAACTCTTACCACGCGTTCATCACCAGAGGCGAATTGATGGGTTATTAACACCTAAAAGTGAAGATGAGCGGACTCGTTATTATGATAAAACGTGGAATAATTTACGGTTTAAACTGATTTTTCAATTGTTTTTTTCCCGTTTTATGATGGGACGCTTAGGTCGTGACAAGGAATTTTTCAAATATGTAGAAGGAAGTGTTGCCAACCGAATTCACGGGCGTGTTACCCATGCGATGACGAAGCTTGATCCAAGTGAGAATCCTTACTTACACTTTATTTTAAATGGGTATTATACTGACGTTTTTCCTTATTCCTTACGACCAGAAAACTATGAAAAGATTCGGGCTAATTTAGATCGCATTGAATTTCAAAAAATAGCCATTCAAGATTTTATGGCAAGTTGTAAAGAGAAAATAAGTGCGTTTAATTTAAGTGATATTTTTGAGTATATGACTGTGGCAGAAATGGATACGTTGTATAAAATGATGGCAACTAAGTCTACGATTGGCGCTCGGTTTGCTTATTGGAATATGTTAGCCCCAAGGAGTAGTGAAAATTTGCGCGAGTATCCTGGTCTTAAAACGTCGCAGGAGAAAAATAAGTTATTTTTACTTAAGGATAAGGCATTTTTCTATAGTGGGTTTTATTTGGATGTGTTAGCTTACAGTAGTGAGGTGTGTAATGACTGATTTTACTTGGGCGCTCGTTGTATTAGTGGCTTTAGGAGCGATCATGGGGGTTGCTAAAGTTTTTAGTGCTGGTCTTAGTGCTGAGTGGTCGCGAAAAATCGTTCATGTCGGGATGGGGTGTGTGAGTTTAGGTTTTCCTTTTATGTTTGAGAGCCGTTTGAGTGTTTTGTACTTAGCATTACTCACGATTCCTCTTTTACTCGTGTTACGATTAAATCAAAAATTAAGAAAAAATTTAGGGGATGTCTTGCTCGGTATTAATCGAAAGTCCTTCGGTGAGCTTTATTTTGTTGTTGCGATTGTAGCAGTTTTCTTGTTGCACCAACAGCCTTATGAATATTTAATTTCAATTGCTGTTTTAACCTTTGCCGACAGTATTGCTGCGCTTGTTGGGGTGAGTTATGGACGTTTTCGAATTTCTCATGCTGAGGAAGATGCGAAGAGTAGTGAAGGCAGTATCATGTTTTTTATCGTTGCTTATTTTTGCACATTAATCCCGCTACAGCTTATGTCTGAGGTAGGGCGAGCAGAAGTCTTAGTCGTTAGCTTCTTGATTGGCGTTCTCGCTGCTTTAATTGAAATGGTTTCTGTGAATGGAAATGATAACTTGCTACTGCCGATTTTAACGTTTGCTTTTTTAAGGCATAACATTTATCAATCTTTACCTATTATCGGAATTAGTATGGGGGTGATGTTAATTCTCATTATTCCGTGTGTGATTATTTATAAGCTCACGACGATTACGAAACTATCAATTGTTTATAGTTTACTAGGGGCTTATATTATTTTAATTCAAGGGGGGTATATGTGGTTAATTCCTGCTGCGATGTTGTTTATTACGTTCGGGGTCTTGCCGTTTATGCCAAAAGAAGAACGACAAATTACTCATACTTACAAAGTGATAGAATGCAATGCAATTGTCGGTATTTCTTGTTTGATCTTTGCGAGTTTATTTTCGGCTTATTATGATATTTTATACTTATCCTTCTCCTTGGCTTTTGCTTGTCATTTAACGATTAATACGTATAGTAGGCTCATTAATTTTAAAGGTCGCTCCGCTGTTTTTGCTGCTATTTTTAGTATTTTGAAAGCGATGGTGTTTATTTTGGTGCCGACTTTTCTTTTTAGTAACCTTGGGCATGTGCCAGTTATGATTTACTTGTTGTTCTTAATATTAAGCATTTACTTTGCGATTTACTTGACGAAGCGGTTTGACTATCGGCATATTACAGCGGAGAAGTTGATGGGGCATAAGCTTTCAGTCGGGTTACTTGTTTTAATTTTTACATTGGTTTTGTTGCAGATAAGTTGAAAATTGGAGGTTAAGTGCATGATATTTAAAGATAAAGGCTATATCGGGAATTTTGAAATGGAGAGTCTTGCCGATGGAAAAGCAAAACTAGCGAAGTATATGAAGGCGCTAGCTAAACATGATGAAATTATCGCTCCAATTGATGGTTCTACATGGCACAGTTATCGCCTCGTTAGTTATACTGATGGGAGTCCTAGCTTTCCAATGGAGCCAAGTAATCCGCTATGGTACAATGATGTTTATACGGCGCTTGGTTTTGTGCCCATTAAGAAATACTTTAGCGAGCGATTCCAAATTGAGGATATTAAACCCTATGAAAAGTGTGACACAGTAACGATTCGTCAGTTTGTGCCTGAGGACTTGCAGGCGATGTATGAGATTTCTAAGGTTGGGTTTGCTGATAATTTCTTATATGAACCCATTAGCTATGCTGCGTTTGAAGCTTTATATTTACCAAAAGTGAGTAGGGTTGCGCATGATTTTATCTTAATTGCTGAGGTTGCGCATAAGGCAGTTGGCTTTTTATTTGCTTTTGCTTATGAAAGAACGTTAATTTTAAAAACCATTGCTGTATTACCAGAATATCGCTCTATTGGCATTGGTGGCAGGCTTATTAATGAGGCACTTGTTAAAGCAGAAAAAATGGGAATTAAAACTGGAATTGGTGCTTTGTTTATCGAAGGAAACACATCAGGTAAAATAGTAGCGCATTACGGTGGGGAAATTTTTCGTGAATATAGCTTATACGGATTGAAAAAGGAATGAAATGGCTAGGAGGCTTGGTATGTGGCATCAAACTGTTACACCAAGCCAATTGAAATCCAGATTTTCTAAGGTAAAATATTTGTATTTTGCCTTTTTTTGTGTTAGAATTGAAGGTGGTATTTTTTTTCTGTGAAGCTTTGAAGTAAGAAAATTTATAAAATGGAAAGAGTGATTTTTGTGAATCGTCATGCGATGCGTGGATTAATTGTACAAACGTTGTACCACAT
>JGI24703J35330_11748764_pt1 | contig 32461 bp, 32 predicted proteins | sample TergutNt197P1_FD_35330 | JGI IMG/M metagenome (IMG submission 35330)
TGACTTCAGCAGCAATGATCGCTATGGCGGCGGGGGTGGCACCGACGCCGTTAGGGTCAGATAACGTGGTTATTCATGGTTACCTCGACATGTCTTTAAATGAATTTGTCTTTGGCCATCATGCGTTAGTATCAATTCCGGTGATTTTGGTCTTATGTGTGGTCCAGTATTTCTGGCATGGGTATTGCGATAAGAAGGATAGGGAACAGGCGTTTTCAGAATCGGTAGTAGTTCAAGAATCGGCAGAGAATGAGGTGCCATTGTTTTATGCACTATTGCCAATGTTACCGTTGATTTTTATGATGGTGTTTACAGTTTTGGAGTGGCAAGGGTTAACCAGTGCTCGTTTGCAGTTGGTGGAACTAACTTTTGTAGCGTTGTTGATTGCAGTAGTGGTTGATGGCTTGACTCGACGCAAGGTTGCTGAGACCATTAACGCAGTAAAGTTGTTTTTTACCGGAATGTCGACGGGATTTGTGACCGTTGTGATGCAAGTTGTCGCAGCCATGACTTTTATTAGTGGCTTGCGAGTGCTTGGTGTTATCGATGGTTTATCTACGTTTACTAGCGATGTGGTCGGTGGTGGTTTGATGGCCATTATCGTTTTCTGTGTGTTGATTTTAGCTGTTGGTTTAATGAGTGGAACAGGGTTGTCATTATTTATGGGTCTAATTCCAGTGATTCCGATCTTTGCATATGATGCGGGAGTTTCGGCAGTTACTATGATGATCTCCATGCAGTTTACCGCCCATTTTGTGAAGACCATTTCGCCACTTGCACCGGTGATGATCATTACCTCAGGGATGATGAATGTGTCACCAATTCAGCTAGCGAAACGAACCATCGTTCCATCGGTTATTGGAGCAGGATTGTCAATTTTACTGGCTTATGTGTTATTTTAGAAGGAAGACGCTGTGGTGGCTTCTTTTTACGTTCTAATTTCCAATGTCGTTTTTTGTCGAACGATTTTTATAAAATGTGCATTTTTCGTTGTAAAGTTTAATTTGCTGTGCTAAGCTGTAATAACAGAGATTTTGGAAGTTCTTTGAATACAGATGTAGGGGGAAGAAAAGTGAAAAAGAACATGATTAAGTTGGCATTAGCATCGGTGGCGTTATTGATGGCAATGGGAACGCAGTTAAGTGCTTCAGCAAATTCAAATGTTGAGTCGCGCTGTCAGACACTCCCAGATGGCAGTGGATGTGGAGTGACTGGAAGCGGAAGAGCTTGGTGGGAACTCAATGGAAATCAAGCTAGTTTTCATTCAATCCACAATATGCGTGAACATCGAGCATTGGGGAGGGTAGGGGGCAACTCTGTCAATTCGAACTGGAGAAATCGAAACATCCAATCGAATTCAGCTAGAGTTACTCGTCCAGCTGGTGTTAACCTGTCAGTTAGTTTAGACACACGATAATCACCGAAAAGTATGCTAGTTAATGATTTAGTATACTTTTAATTTTGATTACGCAGAGAAATTTGTCTGAAAATGATCTAATAGGTGGCGACCAAATTGAAAAAAGTTATAATTATTATTTTATCTATCATATTACTCCTAACGAGTTATTATGCATTTACTGAAAAGAATGAACAGCTATCAGTAGAATTTTTGTATCCGGAGAATCAAGAAGTAGTGGGCTTTGAAATGAATCCAGGCATTTCTATTTCTGAAATGATCACCAATCTTGAAGGTTTTTCCTTAGAACATAATATTAGTATTGTACAGACTCATGTTCTCTTAAATTTCAGCATCAACATTTATGCAACTAATATTGAGAATAACTCTAATATAAGATTGGTTAGAGGAGAATACCCTTCAGGTACAAACTATATATCCAATTCTAGATATCAAGAAGGAAATGCGAGCCAGTCGGGACAGTTTCAATTTCCTGTATCAAATATCGACATCCGCATTTATGATATGGGACAAGCTAGAAACATAGGAATCATGGAGAGTTTTCAATTAATCGATGCTGATGATGAAATAGTGACTCTCTTCATAGAGGAATTTTCTGCATTTGGTACAATTTCACGTTCACAAGATTCTTCCCTTGGGGAATACATCGAATTTTCAATTAATTATGCGATAAGTGAGATGTCTTTTTCCACAGCTTTTATTTTTTCGTTCTTTACACTTTTCATTCTGACATGCTTTTTCTTGATTAGGTGCCAAAGAAGAATGATGCTAGAGCAACTATGGGGCTATTCTTTTTGGAGCACAATTTTCTCCGTTCCTAAAGTATTTCTACTTCCATACATTGCAAGCAATTTTTTGATTTTTCTTGTTATGGTAATCACTCTCGTTGTTAATGACAATCAAAGCTTTATAGTGGCACACACTATGAATATCTTACCATTAAACTTAGCAGTAGGAGGGCTTTTCCTACTCTTCTTAGTAATTGCTATCCTGTTGACTAAAAAGTTTAATTCCATGGTCCTATCTTTGAAGGGCAAGTCATTTTTTGAGAGGATTCAATGGACTAGCTTTATCATTAAAACTATCTCTTCTTTTGCTTTATTAGGGATTATTGTTAGTTTTTGGTCTACTGTTACAAATCTTAGAGAAGAAATAGAGGATCTCAGCTATTGGCGACAGGCAGAGAATGTTTTTCATGTTCGAGGAGCATTTGCAATAGGTAGTGGCCTATGGGAAGATTATGAGGTGGATGATGGAGCAGGTGGTACTACGAGGCATGCAAGAATTTTGGATGCTGAGCGTTTGAATCAAGGAGAGATGATTCAACGTGATTTCTTCTTCTTAATTGAACGGTATAGCGATGCTTTTATTCTCGACTCAAATTTTTTCTGGAGGACAGAGATCGAAGATTTTTATCAATCACTTCATCATCAATTAGAAGAAAATCCTTTCTTCACTTTAGAGGAGTTTGAAAGATTAAGTACAGCCCTAATTTCGTATTCTGAGACGAGAGAATGGCTTTATGATTATGAATATGAGCGATTACGACGTGAACATATTGTGATTCCTCAATTGATCCAAGCCATTGCTAGTGGAGAAGGATGGGCTGATCCGATGGAACTTTACCTAATGGAAAGTGGTATGTATGATTTAGCAGGTCGCAACATCACTATTAGTGAAAACTATTTATTACAAAATCCCATCCATGATGTCTATGGTGGGGATGTACGGGAATCTTTTATTCATGATCCTTACACGATGAACATACTATTGCCTGAACATTACAGAGAGTATGAATCAGATCTAGAAGCATATTTCTTAACAGACTTCTACTTTGAGCGAGTATCCATAACAAACTGGTATTTAGAAGAAGTGGGATTACCACTACTTGATATTACCATTGGTGATTTAAGTATTAATTTTATTTACACAGCATCTGGTCAACCTTATTTCACATTTAATCGTCATAGTGGGGATGAGTATTCTCTCATTTGGGATCCGATTGTGATTGTTCATCACCCAGAAACAGCAGTAGCTAATTTTTCTACCCGTGTCCACAACAGTACATATTTTGTAGACAATTCTCGTGGTCAAGCTTTTGATAACATCCGCCCATTTATTGATGAGGTAGGAGCTCATGAAATTCAGGCTGCTGTTTCTGTTTTTTACCAAGGCCAAGAGGGATTGGTAACACTTCAATGGGAATTGTTTCAGCAAACGCTGAATTTAATCATGAATGCTGTATTTCTATTGTTACTGAGCGCCCTTCTTATTTGGTCTTACTACAGTTTGAACGCTTATAAAATCAATTTGGAATACCTGTTCGGATACTCTTACCTATCTCGCAACAGTGAGCTGCTTATTTTCTCTTTGACGACGACTGTTATCGCTACAACTCTAGCTATATTTAGTCGTGGATTCAGCTTTTTGCTATTTGGATTCGCATTGATTATTTTCATCGTCGATTTTATTATCATTGGTGTCTTAGGTAATCACTTGATGAAAAAGTTAATTAGTAGCATTGTGAAAGGAAGTGAATTGTAATGGTTGAACTTAGCAGGATAAATAAGAAGTTTAACGGTCGTGATATTTTGAAGGACTTTGATCTACAAATCGGAACAGGTGAATTTGTGAGCATTATGGGGTCAAGCGGAGCAGGGAAGACAACAATCTTGAATATTATTGGACTACTTTTGAAACCCGATGGTGGAGATGTAATGATTAAAAACATTGTTAACCCTAATAGTAAGGAGACGATGAATCTGAGAAGGGGGAGCTTTGGTTATATTTTTCAGAACTATGTGCTCATGGATAACGAGACAGTTGAAGAGAATTTGAAACTTTCTAAAAAACATAACCCGGATTACACACCTGATTTAGTCAATGAGATTTTGGAGTTAGTACAGTTAGACAGTAGTTTTTTAAAGAAAAAAGTGTTTCAGCTAAGTGGTGGGGAGCAGCAGAGGATTGCGATTGCTCGAGCAATGTTGAAGCGATGTGATATTATTTTGGCAGACGAACCGACAGGAAATTTAGATAAGAAAAATAAGGCAATCATAGTTGACCTATTTAAGCAGTTAAAACGAATGGGGAAGACCATTGTTTGTGTGACACATGATCCAGACGTGGCGCAAAGTTCAGATCGTATAGTGGAAATTTAATTCTAGAAGCCGTGGTGGCTTCTTTTTTTTATCAAAATAGGGTATGATATTGGTGGTAAGTATCGGAGGACTAGTTATGTATTTACGGGCGGTTAAAATGGCAATTGGTGCGTTATTGGCCACATTGCTGGCAGAATTTATTGGTTTGAATTCGGCAACGACAGCTGGTGTCATTGTTTTGCTGAGCTTAGGGAAAACAAAGCGGATGTCGCTGGAAAGTGCGTTGATCCGGGTTAAGGCAGTTACGTTAGCACTCATTTTAGGTAGTGGTGTGTTTACGTTTGTTGGTTTTGGAATTGTCCCTTTTGGACTCTTTCTAGCTATTTTTGTTCCGATAGCGCTGAAATGGGATTTAGAAGGAGGCTTGATCGTTGGGACGGTTTTGATTACCCATTTAAAGAATGCGGGTGTGATTGACGTTGACATCCTTTATAATACAGGGATGCTCTTTGTATTGGGAGTTACGACGGCACTTATCTTGAACCTTTACATGCCGAGCATGAAGAAATACATCACCGAAGACCAACGTTTTATTGAGGAGAAATTTCGTGTAATTTTGTTAGGCTTTTCGAATAAGTTAGCATCCCATGATGAGAAGCACGATGACTTTTATCAACAATTGCTGACAGAGACCAAGGCGCGAATCGCCAGTGGGATTGAGAAGGCGAAGATGGCACAAGAGAACAATTGGCACGATGAGCCGCTTTATGAGCTTAAGTATTTGCTCATGCGACGCACCCAGTTCGATGTTTTAAAACGAATGTCCTATTTGATGACCGAATTGAGCATGACTGATCTTCCTGCTGCGGTTTTGATTTCGGAGCTAATCGGAAAGGCAGCCTTAGAGTTAGAAGAGTTTAATACGGGAGATGCGTTGCTTGCAGAGGCTGAAAAAATCTCATCGATATGTCGAGATGGTGCCTTACCAAAGAGTCGTGAGGAATTTGAAAACCGTGCCGTTTTGTTTCAGTATTTATCAGAATTTAGGTACTTTCTAGAACTGAAAAAGCAGTTTAGTGATGACCTCCAATTGATGGATTAGTTTTAAGATGAGTTTTTTCTTCCCTTAAGAGGGGAATTTGTGTTAAAATAATGGAATGCCTATTTTAGATGGAGTTGACTTGGCGATGAATGACATAATAAAAATTAAAGATAACATGAAAAAGACGCGAAATTTCTCGATTATCGCTCACATTGATCATGGAAAAACGACGTTATCTGACCGTATTTTAGAAAAGACTAACGCATTACAACAACGTGAAATGCAGGCACAAACGTTAGATTCAATGGACCTTGAGCGAGAGCGCGGGATTACGATTAAGCTAAATGCTGTTCGTTTGAACTACCGTGCAAAAGATGGTGAGGACTATATCTTCCATTTGATTGATACCCCAGGACACGTAGACTTTACCTACGAGGTGTCGCGTTCGTTGGCAGCCTGTGAAGGGGCGGTTTTAGTGGTAGATGCCGCTCAAGGGATTGAAGCTCAAACCTTAGCTAATGTTTACTTAGCATTGGATAATGATTTAGAAATTTTGCCTTTAATTAATAAGATTGACCTTCCAAGTGCCGATCCAGATCGGGTGAAAGCAGAAGTTGAAGACGTGATTGGCTTGCCTGCTGATGAGGCAGTTTTAGCATCGGCAAAAGCCGGGATTGGAATTGAAGAAATTTTAGAACAAGTCGTTGAAAAAGTGCCGGCTCCAGAGGGAGATCCAGAAGCACCTTTACAAGCTTTAATATTCGACTCGCTATATGACCAGTACCGTGGAATCATTGTTTCTGTTCGTGTGATGAATGGGGTTATTCGCAAAGGCGATAAAATCAAGATGATGGCAACCGATGCGGTATACGAAGTCAACGAAGTAGGTGTATATACCCCTCATGAAACATTGGTGGATTACTTAACACCAGGAGACGTTGGTTTTATCAGTGCGGCCATTAAAGATGTGAAGACCGTTAATGTAGGGGATACGATTACCACCGAGAAGAATTCAGCGTCAGAGCCATTACCTGGATATCGGAAAATGAACCCAATGGTATTTTGTGGGCTATACCCAATTGATGCTGCCCAGTATAACGATTTGAAAGATGCGTTAGATAAGCTAGTTTTAAACGATTCCGCTCTTCAATTTGAGCCGGAGACCTCACAAGCTCTAGGATTTGGATTCCGAACCGGGTTCCTTGGACTTCTACACATGGACGTGATTCAGGAGCGAATTGAGCGTGAATTTAACATTGATTTAATTGCGACGGCACCATCGGTAATTTATCGGGCGCATTTAACCGATGGGACGACGATCAATGTTGATAATCCAGCAGATATGCCTGATACAGGAAAGTTAGCCAGCATTGAAGAACCTTATGTAAAAGCAAGCATCATGGCGCCAAACGATTACGTAGGTGCGGTGATGGAGTTGTGTCAGAAAAAACGTGGGATTTTTACGTCGATGGATTACATGGATGAGACTCGTGTTCACATTATTTATGAGATTCCACTAGGTGAAATTGTCTATGACTTCTTCGATCAGTTAAAGTCGAATACGAAGGGGTATGCGTCCTTTGATTATGAACTGTCTGACTATAAAGAGTCTCGTCTTGTGAAAATGGATATTCTTTTGAATGGAGAAGTGGTGGATGCCTTAAGTGTTATCGTTCACCGTGACTTTGCTTTTAATCGAGGAAAAGCCATCACAGAAAAATTGAAAGAGATCATTCCAAGGCAACAATTCGAAGTACCCATCCAGGCTGCTATTGGCGGGAAGATCATTGCCAGGTCTACGATCAAAGCTTTACGTAAGAACGTTATTGCTAAATGTTACGGTGGGGATATTTCACGTAAGAAGAAGCTTCTTCAGAAACAAAAAGAAGGTAAGAAGCGCATGAAGTCTGTTGGATCGGTTGAGATACCGCAGGAAGCCTTTATGAGTGTACTGAGTATGGACGAATAGTAAAAACGTTAACAACACAACATTTGGAAGATTTATAAGAATTGAAAAAAGGTCAAAAATAGTCTATTTGCCGACGGTAGGAAAACTTGGCCGGCAAAATTAAATCCGCAGAATATAAGTTCTTGCGGATTTTTATGCAAATACTTGTGAAGAGGCCATCTCGCTAACTTCCTGTTAGCAAGACAGTCCTTTTTTAATGTACATTTTTACTTTCGGTAAAGTCCAAAGGTTTTGGATCTCCCAACGCCTCTTCGAAAAGAGCCTCTGCCTCAGGTGATCCTGGTCCTAAGTTATACTTATTGCAGATCACTAGACAAGTGGATACCAACCTCACTGCGAGTTCGTTGTCGTTGGGAGTTAGCATTTGGTCTTCAAATAATATTTGATCTTTGTTGTATTTTACATATTTTTCGATCTCTTCTATGTCTAATTCGTTTAGCTCATAACCAAAGACTTTCATGTTTTAGTCCTCCTGTTCGGCTAGCACTTTTATAACGTGCATTAACCAGTCAAATTTATTTTTAGAGATGGTCTATTTAATGCGCCCAAATCAATTTCTGACCTACTCGTTGCCCTAAGATGGAGTATAACATATTTTTTATCAATTTTTCATTTATTTTTGTAGAACATTCGCTAATTACGGGATCTTATTTTCTACATGGACTAAGTTCTAGGAAATTCGACAAAATTTGACCACCTAAAGTGTAGAAAAAACGTAAAATTTCCTAAAAAGGGACCTATTTCAGGAAATTCGACGTTTTTCACCTACGTTTAGGAAATCGGCAAAAAAATAGTGTATAATAGAAGAACCTCGGATCGTAGGATCGAGAAGGAATTGATTTTAATGAAGAAGGTCTGTGAGAATATGAACGTAGATGGAATGAATGGTGCTATGTTAGCTTTTGTAGGGGATGCTTATTACGAATTGAAAATTCGAGAGATGTTAATCAAACAAGGGGTTAACAAGACGCATCGTTTTCATAAGTTATCGGTGTTTTATGTGTCCGCAAAAGCACAATCGAAGGTATTGTTGACACTGATAGACCAAGGCTTCTTGACGGAACAAGAACTTGAGATTATTCGCCGGGGGCGGAATGTAAAAACGGGAACGGTTCCGAAGAATACGGACATCATGGTTTATCGCTACAGTACAGCATTAGAAGCATTAGTTGGCTATTTATATTTAAAGGAAGAGTGGAGTCGTTTGGACGAATTGATGTCACAGGTGATCGACATTCGCAATGAGGATGAAGAAAATGGGTAAAGAAATTTTATTTGGTAAAAATGCAGTGATCGAGGCCATGCGTGCTGGTAGAAAGGTTTACCACGTAGTGATTAGCGATGAGACCTTAAAAAAAGAAGGTGAGTTGCGAAAACATATAAAAGAGTTAGGGTTAACCCCCGAAATCGTGGATGCGAAAAAGATTAAGCAATTGATGCATCAGCGATACCAAATTTCAGGGCAAACACAAGGAATCGTTGCAGAAGTAGCTCCTTATGAGTATTGGAATTTGGATCAGCTGGTGAATGGCTTTAAAAACCAGACCACGTCAAAATTTTTGTTAATGCTAGATGGATTAGAAGACGTTCATAATTTAGGGGCAATTTTAAGAAGTGCCGAAGCCGTTGGGATCGATGCGGTTATTGTACCACAAAACAGGTCTGTTCAGTTAAGTGGAACAGTTGCGCGATTATCGGTTGGAGCCGTAGAATACGTACCAGTGGTTCAAGTGAAAAATTTGTCGCGAGCCATTGAACGCTTGAAAAAAGAAGGGATCTGGTTTGTGGGAACCGATGCAGAAGAGTCGCAAGATTATCGAGCTGTTGATATGAAAATGGATGTGTGTGTAATCATTGGAAGTGAAGGCCGTGGCATGAGCCGATTGGTTAAAGAGGCCTGTGATTTCAAGGTGCATTTGCCAATGGTTGGAAACATTACTTCTTTAAATGCTTCGGTAGCAGCAGCTGTTTTGCTATATGAGGTATATAATCAGAGAAATCCGATTTAACAAGAGAGAGTATCAGCTTTAAAAAGGGGAGGGGCTTTTTCAGAGATGGATTAAAGGGTGGGTGCAAGGCATGACTGAGTATGAATACATGGAGTTTTTAACAGATTTAGAATTGATAGAGCGATTGAAAGAAGGAAGCGAAGAAGCGTTTGAATGTTTATTAGAAAGGTACAAGCCTTTTGTTAAGCGAATCGCTAAGCGATACTTTGCACCCGGCTTTGAATGGGAAGATTTTTATCAGATAGGGGCTATGGCATTCTTTAATGCGGTTATGACCTATAAAGAAGATAAGGATGTAACCTTCTATACGTATGCTTTATCATGCATTCGTAATCGAATTGTGTCTCAGTATCGGAAGTTGAGCATGAAGTCGGAGTATGTTATGGAAGATAAGCGATTAATGTTTGTGATGGACACACGTGCGGCTTATTCACATGTCTCTTCTGGTGCGTTAAAGGAAGAAAAAGGAGCGGTGGCCTTTTCTTATAAGCAGAGACTGGAACAGATTATGGCTCAAGTTAAGCTAAGTAAGCTAGAGAAGGCCTGTTTAGGCGAGTATATGTTAGGTAAAAGGAACGATGTGATTGCTAAAGAACTTGGAATTTCTAGAAAGCAGGTCAGTGAAGCATTAACCAGAAGTCGAAAAAAGATAAGAGAACACGGGCTTTCAGATCTTCTATTTATCATGGACTAGTTTAATCTTCATATGGTATACTAGTTGGTATCAAATGGTGTTTAACTGAGGAGGATAGGTATGTATTTAAACGAAGTGACTTTATCAGATGGCTTGATTATAAGGGAGTTTGGACTTGAAAGGTTGGAGCAAGCTTATCCAGTTGTTAATCAATTGAGAACACATCTTAGTTTTGAAGAGTACGTAGAAGTTGTTAAGGAAATGAACAAGCGTGGTTATCAGATCTTGTGTCTGTTTGACGGTGAAGATGTGGTCTCTTACGCAGGATTTGTCCAGGCGGTTAACATGTATTATGGCAAGCATATTTGGGTCTATGATTTGGTAACCGATGAGGCAAAGCGTGGAAAAGGATATGGAAAGATTTTGCTTTCTTATCTGGAAGAATACGGAAAAAGTAAAGGATCAGAACGTGTGGCTTTGTCGTCAAGATTTCATATGAAGCCAGCTCATAAGTTTTATGAAGAGGGTCAAGATTACGATAAAATTGGCTATGTGTTTTTAAAAGATGTGTAGAAAGAGAATAGGAGGAATTTGAAATGTTGAAACTAGTAACCTTTCCAAGTTGAAGCACCTGTCGAGCTGCCGTGAAGTGGTTAGAAGAAAAGGGAATTGAATTTGAGGCACGTCATATGATGAAAGATCCGTTGACTGCCGATGAAATAAAGGACATTCATATCAAGACTCAAGTTGGGATTGAGCGTTTTTTCAATGTGAATGGGAAAATGTACAAAGAATTAGGGTTAAAGGATAAGTTAGAGGGGATGTCTGATCAGGAATGTTATGACCTATTAGCAACCGACGGCAAGCTAATAAAGCGACCAATTGTACACGATGGGTCAGGCAAGATTGTTTTTGGATTTAAGGCTGACGAATACAAGAAAACGTGGATGTAAAACGAGGCATTTAGTATGGATAAGAAAAAAGTAATAATTGGATTGAGCGGTGGGGTAGACTCTTCAGTAGCAGCTCATTTATTGATTGAGGCCGGATATGAAGTAGAAGGTCTTTTCATGCGTAATTGGGATAGTGCGGCAAACAACGATTTCCTGGGAAATAAATCGATTGATGATGAAGTTTGTCCCCAAGAAGTGGATTATGAAGATGCAGTTCAAGTTGCTTGCCAACTTGGGATTCCCATTCATCGTGTGGACTTTGTCGAGGAGTATTGGGATCGAGTGTTTACTTACTTTTTGGATGAATACCGGGCGGGGAGAACGCCGAATCCAGATATCATGTGTAACAAGGAAATTAAGTTTAAAGCGTTTATGGATCACGCCCTTGAAATGGGTGCTGACTTTATTGCGACAGGGCATTATGCGCGTGTTTGTCATAAGGACGAGTCGACCATGTTGCGAGGGGTTGATAATAACAAAGATCAGACTTACTTTCTTTCCCAATTAACAAGAAATCAGCTAGATAAAACGTTGTTTCCACTAGGTCACTTAGAGAAGTCAGAAGTGCGTACCATTGCTGAAAAACTTGATTTAGCAACGGCCAAGAAAAAGGATTCAACAGGAATTTGCTTTATCGGGAAGCGAGATTTTAGAGAGTTTTTACAGAACTATTTACCGGCTCAGCCTGGCAAGATGAAAACGCTAGATGGTCGGGAAGTTGGCGATCACATTGGGTTGATGTATTATACGATCGGTCAGCGAAAAGGGTTAGGAATCGGCGGAGCTGGCGATGCCTGGTTTGTGATGGGTAAAAACATTGCAGAGAACGTTCTAATTGTGGGACAGGGGCATGAGCACGATTACGTTTATGCTAACGAAGCTATGGTGACCGATGTAAACTGGATTGGGAGCGACCGGTTCGAAGGGATTTGTTTTTGTACGGCGAAGTTTCGTTATCGACAGAAAGACGTACCAGTTGAAATAGAATGGATAGGTGAGGCGATGTTGCGAGTTAGATGCCTTGAGCCAACACGTGCTATTACACCAGGTCAGGCCGCCGTTTTCTATGACGGCGAAGTGTGCTTAGGTGGCGGCTTTGTTGAGGATGTATTCATGGATGGTGAGAAGCGAATGTACTAGAGATGAGAGATGGCCTGGTCAGAAGTTTGCTGATCTGCTTGAATTAGCGACAAAACGTTATAAATTGCTAAAATGTCGCTAATCTACACTTTGAATCCGATAAAACTAGCGACAAAAAACTTGATATAGTCAAAATGTCGCTATTTTTATCGGATTAGGCTCATTTAGGGAGGCGGGAACGCGTGAAGGCTTTGCTTATTAAGTTAAGAATTTATAAAAAAGAGGCAGTCGACATTGGGCGGGAGCTTTTGTCCTTGCCAGATGGCTATTTAGCTAAAAAAGGGAAGTTTTACTACAATAGATTCAATAGAGTCGATACTGGCATCACTAAAAAGCCGGCAATTATTAAGCAGCTTTGTCGGAAAATGTACCTTCTAGCTCGCAAGAAGCAACTCGTCCATAACCTTTCATTGTCCATTGACGATTTAGATAAGTTTGACAATCGGTCGCCGAAAGAGTTGATCCGTTCATTGCCGGCGGTTTACCAGAACCTACCGATTTCTTATTTCTATCATCCGGATATTGAAGGTTGGCTAGCCCAAGATTATGCCAAGCATCCTTATCCGCCGACGGAATGGAATTACACGACAGAAAATGGTGTACAAGTCCGCTCAAAATCAGAATTTCATATCGCCACAAAATTAGAAGAAAATGGGATTCCGTATCGATACGACGCCAAAATCACATTGGCTGGTAAAACGGAATATCCAGACTTCATTATCCGGAATCCATTTACAGGGAAGACGATTTTGTGGGAACATTTCGGTGCGCTACACTTATCTGGTTATGAGAAAAAGATGAACGAGAAAATGGACCTCTATCTAGCTAATGGCTATACACTATACGACACCATTATCTCCACTTTCGAATACCAGGTGAAAAATGCTCATCGCATCCAAATCCTAATTGAGGAAATGATCTTGTAGAGACGAAAAGTCAACTTCTTTCGGGTTGACCATGGAAAATGGGCTAGCAATTAAACTAGAAATTGGAGGTCACCTATGAAAGAGCACCGAATCTTAATACTAGGGTGCAGTGGGAGTGGGAAATCCACTTTAACCAAAAGACTAGCTAAGATATTAGATCTACCTGTCCTCCACCTTGACCGCATTTGGCACAAGACAAACTACGATGATGAGGGTATGAGGAAATTGAAGCAGACGCAATTTGACTTTATAAAAGGAAATAAGGGGTTTATTATTGATGGTAATTACTCATCAACTTTAGACTTGAGAGTGCCACATGCTACTTTAATTATTTATTTCCAATTACCTAGATACATCACCTTATACCGCGTCCTCAAACGGACGTTCAAGGTGAGGCTTGGTCTGGAAAAGCGAACTGATATGGCTGAGAAATTCAAAGAGAGAGTTGATCGTGAATATCTGAAGTTTTTAAAGTTTGTTTGGAAGTTTAATGAGACGGAAGTTCCTATTATGGAGAAAGCTTTTAGGGAGCGGGATCCTGAATGCAGGATCGTTGCAATAAAGAACAATCAAGATAAAGCGCAACTTTTGGAAGATTTGAAATCAAAACAAGGTGATAACCATGAAACATTTGTACGTTGAAGGCATGTTGTTACGGGAAGTTTTTCGTAATAACGACAATGAATTTTCCATCTGTAGTCTACTCTTGACAGGGCATAATGCCACTGAAGAGATTTTAAACGTGGCGACAAAACCGGTCTATGAATCGGACATTCCCAATGGTTTTGATGCAGACGATTACGGCGCTATTACCATTTCTGGCTATTTTCCAAAACTTGACGATACGAAAATTTATCGGTTTACTGGAAAATGGATGGAGCATCAACGTTACGGATGGCAGTTTCAAGTTGCTAGTTTCAAAACACAAGGCACAACGCCGGCTTCCAAAGCGTCGGTAGTCGCTTATTTAAGTAGCGATTTGTTTAAAGGCATTGGTAAAAAGGCTGCCGAAAAAGTAGTGGATGTTCTTGGTGAAGATGCGGTTAACCTAATTCTGAAAGATCGATCTAGTCTTGAGGGAATCAAAGGAATTTCTGAGAAGCAACGGGATGTGCTTTTTAATACGTTGATGGATCGTCAAGGCGATGAGTTAGTTCTTGGACCGCTCTACGAGTACGGGATTTCTCCTAAATTTGTGGTTAAAATCTATAAAATGTACAAGTCAGAAGCTTTGACCATCATCAACAAAAATCCGTATCAGCTTATTACTGACATCGATGGAATTGGCTTTGTTAAAGCCGATGAAATTGCAAAAAAGATCGGCATATCCTTAGATGACCCCCGGCGAATTAGAGCGGCAATCCTTCATGTGATGAACAGAGTAGCATCAAGCGATGGGCATACCTTTTTATATCAGGAACAGCTTATGGATGCTGCGATTCGGTTCCTAAATCGAGATACGCATTTGGATGAATCTACGATTCATGCTGAAATCGAACGTCTCATTAATAATAAATGGTTATCCAACGAGGATGGGTGCCTGTTCTTACCAAACCTGAAGGACGCAGAAGTTAAAATCACAATGGCCATCGAAACTTTGAACCAACCACTAGAAATCAATTCCGTCACCGTCGAAGAAGCCTTTGATCGAGTGAAAGAGACCCTTGACATTGACTATTCGTCCTTGCAAAAAGAGGCGATCCTGACTTCACTGAAATCACCGATTAGCATCATTACCGGAGGTCCTGGTACCGGAAAGACTACTGTTGTGAATGGGATTCTTCAAGTCTACGATGAACTCTACAAAGATGAGAAGGAAGAGCCGATTATCAAACTAGCTTCCCCAACAGGGCGTGCAGCCAAACGGATTGAGGAAACAACGGGTCGCACAGCCTCGACCATTCATCGCCTTTTGGGTTATAATCGGGACGGTACCTTTGCCGTTAATGAGGAGGAACCCCTCGATGCGGATCTAGTTATTATTGATGAGGTTTCCATGCTGGACACCTACCTTGCTTACCAATTGTTGACTAGCTTACAAGGGGGAACGCAATTGATCTTGGTAGGAGACGACAATCAACTGCCTTCGGTGGGACCTGGCCAAATTTTAAAAGATTTGATTGAAAGCGAACAGCTTTTAATGACTCGGTTGATGGAAATCCATCGTCAAGCAGCAGGCTCTTCAGTCATTACATTGGCTCACGATGTGAATCAGGGGCGCCTACCTGCGGATCTAACGACTAAATTGCCAGATCGCCTATTCGTGCCAGCCCAAAACGATGACATTTTAAGATTACTTGAGCAAGTTACAAAAGGGGCTATTGATAAGGGGTATACAGCAAAAGAAGTTCAAGTTCTGATTCCCATGTATCGAGGGCCACTTGGGATCGATAATGTGAACGCTGCTTTGCAGCAACTCTTTAATCCTGCGGGAAATGACAAACTAGAGATCGTTATCGGACAAAAGATTTTTCGAGAAAACGATAAAGTGTTACAATTAGTGAACAATCCAGATGCAGACGTGATGAATGGAGACGTGGGGGAAGTGATTCGGATTACTGGAACGGGAGCAAAGTTGGAAGTCATGGTGGATTTTGAGGGCTTGGAAGTGGCTTATAGTCGGGACGATTTGAATTTTCTGACCCATGCTTATGCTACGAGCATCCACAAATCCCAGGGATCGGAATATCCGGTGGTTATCATGCCGATCACTCGGGCTTACTGGATCATGCTACAGCGAAAATTGCTATACACCGGGTTGACTCGAGCGTCCAAATCCTTGATCTTGATTGGCGATTACGAAGCTTTGAAATATGGAGTTGAAAATCAGGGTGCTCTGCGCCAGACGAAGTTGAAATCCAGATTAAAAGGTGGGTTTGTTCAAGAAATATCAGTGATTGACCACGTGGAGAAAGATGTGAATCCACATGTTGATTACTTCGTTGAACATGAGATTCCTTTTGATGGAATTGATGAAGTAGAATTAGAAGGAAGAACACCATACGATTTTATGTAAGGAGAGAGTAACCATGGAAAAAGTGGTCATTACAGGAACAGCAGGAGTTTTAGGACCTTATGTGGTTGATCATTTCTTGGAGCAAGGCTACGATGTTTTAAGTGTGGATATCAAAGAGCCAAAAGAAAAGAAATGTCGCCATTGGACCGTTGATTTAAATGATTTAGGACAAGTTTACGGGATGTTACAAGGGGTAGATGCTGTGATTCATCTAGCTGCCATTCCACGGGTGGATCTCTATCCGAACGGGACGACTTATCAAAACAATGTAATGGGCTCTTATAACATCATGGAAGCTGCCGGACAGCTTGGCATCAAAAAAGTGGTCATTGCATCTAGTGAATGTGTGTATGGTTTTTGCTTCGCTGTGGAAGACTTAGTACCAGAGTACGTACCGATGGATGAAAAGCACCCAACGTGGGCAGAAGATTGCTATGGCATTGCTAAAGTGGCCGCTGAAGTGACCGCCGAAGGCATGCATCGTCGTTACGGAACTCAGATTATTAACCTACGACTGGGTAATATTCTAACGCCAGATCTATATCAAGAAATCTTCCCTGGCTTTATTAAAGATACTTACATCCGCATGCGTAATTTATGGAATTACATCGATGCGCGTGACATTGCAACGGCTTGTCGCCTTAGTGTTGAGATCGATGGTTTAGGTGCTGAGGTAATGAACATTGGTGCTGACGACACTTGTCAGGATATTAAAAGCATCGATTTAGTTAAAGCAGAATTTCCACAATTAACAGATATTCGTTCGGACATCGACGAATACCAGCCGTTGTATTGCAATAAAAAAGCGAAAGAGATGCTAGGCTGGAAACCTGTCCATTTTTGGCGTAACTATGTGAAGCGATAATCGAAGAAGCAAGGAAGTGAAGAATCATGAAAAAATATTTATCTCTATTAGGGATTTTGGTCATTGTAACGTTGCTTGTTGCTTGTAACAACGAAGAACCAAGTCCCAACGAATCAACAACAGAAGCGCCACGTGAAATAGGTGAGTTTTCTCCAATTACTACCCGTGAATTCAATGTTGCCGAGGGTGAACACGGCTACGTTGGTGTTTACGTTTTAGAACAAATGCAAGATCGATTTCCTTACCGTTTGGCATTCTCAGATCGCGAATTAGAAACGGCGGAGTGGATTGAAGAAACGTTACTTCAAATGGGCTTTGAAGCTGAGCAGATTCAGGTTCAATCTTTTGACGTTGATACACCAACAACCTCTTGGTGGGGAAGACCTGGATGGATGATGGAAATGTTTGAAAGTGCAGGCTATTACGATGGATTAGAGATCATCAATACCAGTCAGAACATTATCCTAACCATCCCAGGCCGAAGTGAGGAAACCATTATTATCGGTGCCCATTACGATAGCGTTGGGAACCCAGGGATCAGCGATAATGCTAGTGGAATGGCTCTTCTATTAGAGAGTGCTTATCGCATGCAAGACGTTGACCATTATTACACGTTACAATTTGTCTTCTTTGGAGCAGAAGAGGTAGGGCTTGTCGGTTCGTTTTATTTTGCTGACAATTTGTCACAGGGGGAAGTTGACAACCTAATCTTGATGATTAATGCTGATGTGATCATGGATGGCCCAAATTTGATTTATGCGGTTGGTTACATTGAAGGTGCTGCGCCAGAAACCATCTGGGAGCGCCCAGAGACACGAACGAATGACTTGACCAGGCAGATTGATGAAATAGCGGATGCTACTAATACTGATTATGACACGGAGTTAATTGCTAAACCTCATGCGATTAATCTACCTTCTGATCACTTAGCATTTTTGCAATTCGAGGTTCCGGTACTAGTCTTTTATGCCACGCATCCCGTCCCATATCCAGAGGTTTTCGATGGCGATGTTCTTCACACACCAGACGATGATCTCGACTTCATTATGATGAATTTTCCAGGTCGAGCAGAGCGTGCTCTTGGTTCGTTTGGTCGATTCTTGGAAGTTATATTAAGTAGTGAATTTTAGTAAGAGTTAAAAGAGGGGGATTGGCGTTTTACTTAGAAAATGTAGGTGTTAGAAATGAGAATTAAAAATTGGAAAGAAACCGTGATCACCTGTTTCTCGTTGTTGGTATCAGGCTTTTTGAATGGACACACTCAGGTGGACATGGGAATCTTTGTTGGTCCCCAAACTGGGAATGTCGTGAATTTGGGATTAAACCTTGCCAACGGTGATGGCGAAATGTGGATGAGGAATTTGATCAACTTTCTTTCCTTTATCGCAGGATGTGCATTAGCGACTATTTTAATTAGAAAGCTAAACAGTAAAAGCAAGCAGTTTATGGTTGGATGGACCATCTTAACGGTGGCTACCATCGGCTTTATTTTATTTCAGTCGGATCTACCGATTAACTTAAATGTATTTGTGATGAGTGTAGTTTCTGGAATTACACTGTGTTTCTTTAGGAAGATCGGACATGTTGAATTAAATAACGTTGTGGTAACAGGAAATATGCGAAGCATTGCTATGTCAGCTGTTGATACCTTTGGATTTAAAAACGAGAAAAGTTTTAGTACATTTGTTGTCATTGCAATGGGTGTTTTCTTCTTTTTCTTAGGAGCATTACTTTTTGGAATTGCTAATCGTTGGGGTGGAAATAGCGTGTTATTTGCTGGAATGTTTTTGTGTTTTGTTCCATTTTTATTTATGCCGCGATCGAGTGTAAATTAAGAAGTAGAGATTTGTCTTTTTTAATCCCTGTTTGACAGGGTTTTTTTATGGTGCAAGCTCTGAATTTATGATATACTAGGTGGTAATCTTGAGGTGATTTATGATGAAAAAAATGATAGGTTCAGAAATTAGACAAATGTTTTTAGATTTCTTTGAATCGAAAGGTCACATGGTGGAACCTGGAGCTTCTTTGGTTCCTCACGAAGATCCAACCTTACTATGGATCAACAGTGGTGTAGCAGCCATCAAAAAGTACTTTGATGGTTCAGTTGTTCCAAAAAATCCGAGGATTGTAAATGCGCAAAAATCGATTCGTACTAATGATATCGAAAATGTGGGCCACACAGCACGCCATCACACGTTTTTTGAAATGTTGGGTAACTTTTCCATTGGTGACTACTTCCGTGAAGAGGCCATTGAATGGGCATGGGAATTGTTGACCTCTGAGAAATGGTTTGCTTTTGACAAAGCGCTTCTTTACGTGACGGTGTATCCAACCGACGAAGATAGCTACCAAGAATGGATCAAATTAGGTGTTGATCCAGCTCATATCATCCGATTGGAAGAAAACTTCTGGGAAATTGGTGCTGGACCATGTGGACCATGTACGGAAATTTTCTTTGATCGCGGGGTCAAATACGATCCTGAAAATGTGGGAATCAAGCTACTTGCAGAGGATATTGAAAACGACCGCTACATCGAAATTTGGAATGTGGTACTCTCTCAGTTTAACTCAGATCCGGCACTGGAACGCCACGAATACAAACCATTACCAAGTCAAAACATTGATACAGGAATGGGACTTGAGCGAATGGCATGCGTCTTGCAAGAAACGGAAACTAATTTTGAGACAGATCTCTTTATGCCAATCATTGAAAAGGTGGAAGAATTATCTGGTGCTAAATACGAAGGTAATCTAAAAACTTCCTTTAAAATCATTGCTGACCACATTCGAACAGTGACTTTTGCTATTTCAGATGGGGCGATGCCATCCAATGAGGGGCGTGGTTACGTATTAAGACGACTGTTAAGGCGTGCATCCATGCATGGAAAGAAGCTAAACATTGAGGGAGCTTACTTATCAAAACTTATTCCAATTGTAACGGAGCTAATGAAAGACTTCTACCCGAACCTTGTGACAAATGAAGGGCGCGTTCAAAAAGTGGTTAAAGATGAAGAAATGCGTTTCCTAAAGACACTTGCTGATGGTCAAAAGAAATTTGCAGAATTAGTGACTACTGAAATTAGTGGACGAGATGCGTTTATGTTATACGATACGTACGGGTTTCCTTATGAGCTAACTGCGGAACTAGCGAGAGAATATGGCATTGAAGTAAGTCGTGAAGACTTTGACCACTTTATGAAAGAACAACAAGAGCGTGCTCGAAACGCTCGAAGCAAAATGGCGGACATGAGCGTACAAAACGAAGCCCTCATTAATTTCAAAGAGCCATCTGAATTTATCGATGGTTATACTGGATCGTCAAAAGTTATCTTGCTCCTCAAAGATGGTGAATCAGTAGATTCTTTAGTTGGTGAAGGAAAAGTTATTTTAGATAAGACACCGTTTTATGCTACAAGTGGTGGACAGGTAGCAGACATCGGCTTAATGGAAGCAGATGGTATTTACGCAGTTGTTCATGGTGCTGTGAAAGCACCGAATGGGCAACACCTACATGCCATTGACATCAAAAATGGAAGCCTTGAAGTTGGGCAAGAATTAGTAGGAAAGTTAACCCCGTTTCAGCGTGTAGTATTGGAGAAAAACCACACAGCTACTCACTTATTACATAGTGCTTTAAAGCAAGTTTTAGGCGAACATGTTAATCAAGCAGGCTCCTTAGTCGAACGCGAATACTTACGTTTTGATTTTACTCATTCAGAAGCACCAACGGCACAGGAGCTAGAAAAAGTTGAAAAGTTAGTGAATAGTATTATTTTTGAAGGAATCGATGTTCAATCTGCAAACATGACATTAGATGAAGCAAAAGATAAAGGGGCAATGGCTTTGTTTGGTGAAAAGTACGATGCAGACGGCGTGCGTGTGATTACAATTGGTGACATTAGCATTGAACTTTGTGGAGGAACTCACGTTAGAAACACTTCTGAAATTGGAATGTTTAAAATAACCAGTGAGTCTGGTATTGGTGCAGGTGTTAGACGTATTGAAGCTGTCACGTTTGCGAGTGCTTATAACTATGTGAATAGTTACATTAATCGTTTCAACCAGCTCGCGCAAACATTGAAAGCAAAGCCTGCTAATTTAGAAACCCGTATCGAAGGGTTAATGACCGACTTAGCAGAGTTGAAACGTGAGAACGAATCACTAAAATCACAGATAGCTAACTCGAAAGTAGCGGATCTTGCTAATCAAGTCGAAGTGGTGAATGGAATCAATCTATTAACAGCTCGTATTGATGGTGTAGCTATGAACGATTTGAAAGCCATGATTGATGAGTTCAAGCAGAAATTGTCTGATGTTGTCATTGTTCTAGCAAGCTATGTGGATGACAAAGTTTCTCTTGCTTGTGGGGTTACGCCAAGCTACGTAGAACAAGGGATTAATGCTGGAAAAATTGTTAAAGAGGTCGCCATGATCTGTGGTGGAAACGGTGGTGGTCGTCCAGATATGGCTACTGCTGGAGCAAAAGATGCTGACAAAATTGAAGCGGGATTATCAAAAGTAAGCGAATTATTGGCATAGAAACCATAAAAAACTTTCATTATGAAGCTGTTTCATGTAAAATAGCAGTAAGATACTTAGAATGAGTGGGTGAGAAGTGTGACAAATAATAGAACCATGTTGTTGGATCAAGTGTTGAAAAAAGAATTTGAACAAAAAGCACAGGTTGAAAAAGTGTTGCTTGAGGTCCTTACATCCCTTGAAGCTAAAGGGTATAATCCAGTTAATCAAGTAGTAGGATATTTAATTTCAGGAGACCCAGCTTACATTTCAAGTCACGATGGCGCACGTGGTAAGATTGGGAAGTTTGAGCGAGATGAGATCTTAGAAGTTTTAATGGAAAGTTTCATTAACCATGCAAAATAAGAAAGTTTTAGGTCTCGACTTGGGAAGTAAAACACTAGGGATTGCGATAAGTGATAGATTCGCAACCATTGCGCAACCAGTGGAGACGTTTCAATTCAAAACGAATCACTATAAACATGCCATTGAATACGTGAAAAATTTGGTTAAAAAGGAAAGCATTTCCACGATTGTTCTAGGACTTCCGATCAATCTAAACAACACTGAAAGTGAGCGTAGCGAAACAAGCCGTCGCTTTGCTAAGAAATTGGAAGATGCTACAAAACTTAACGTTGTATTATGGGACGAACGACTGAGCACCATGGAAGTAGAGCGCGTCCTGATCAAGGGTGGTGTGCGTCGAGAAAAAAGAAAAGAGCACGTAGATAAACTGGCCGCATCGGTTATTCTACAAAACTATTTAGATGTAAACAAAGAGGAGCGAGAATAATGGAAAATGTAGAAGAGAATATTTTAACGGTTATTGACGAGGATGGAACGGAAATTGAATGTGAGATTTTATTCACCTTTGATTCAGAAGAGTATAAAAAGAACTATGTGGTTTACATGCCAATCGGTGACGAATTTGTTGACGAAGAAGGCATTCCACAAATCCACGTTTCATCTTACACCATGAATGACAACGGTGAGGGTGGCGGACTTGAGCCAATCGAAGACGAAGCAGAATGGGACATGGTAGAAGAAGTCATCGAGACCTTTTTAGAAGAACATGAGGATGAAGATGAGGATGGGGATACTCCAGTATCGTAAGACGGAGTTAAAAGCTGTGAAAAACGGACATTAATTGGTCCGTTTTTAGACTTATAAGGAGTCAAACAATGAATAAGAAGAAACTGTTTATCGCATTGGGGGTTGTCATCGTAGTGATGATTGTATCAGCTATTGGTGGTTACTTGATCATCGATCAGCATACCCACCGGCCGATTAATACAACGGGTGAGAACATCCACTACGTTGAAATAGAAATTGAAGCAGGTATGCTTCCAGGCGATGTGAACATCTTGCTATCTGAGATGGGATTGATTCGTAGCACCATGACAGCTAACTGGATCGTTCGCCTTAACAATTGGGGGAATATCCAAGCTGGTATTTATTCAGTTAATCAAGGGATGTCATTGTCTGAGATGTACCGGACGTTTAGAGCTGGTAACGTGGTAGAAGAGGAAACCATTCGCATAACCATTCCTGAAGGAGAGACGCTGGAATTTATTGCCCATGCTCTTTCAGAAGAACTAGGTTTTAGTACCAGTGAGTTAATGGATCTTTGGAGTGACGTCACATTTTTAGAGGAATTAATGGAGGAATATTGGTTTTTAACCGATGAAATTCTGGCATCAAACATTATTCATCCATTGGAAGGGTATTTTTATCCAATTACTTACTTCATTCCAGCTAGCGTAGAGGATCCAAAAATACTAACTCGAATTCTTCTTGACATGACAGAACATCGAGTTGCCGATCTCCGAGGTGAGATCGAAGAACATGAGATGACATTCCATGAAATCCTAACCTTTGCTTCGATCATTGAAGCTGAAACGCAGGAAACCGATGAAATGTTAATGGTATCAGGTGTTTTTCATAATCGACTAGACATTGAAAAACAATTTCAATCTTGTGCTACGGTTCAATACGTTTGGCCAGAGCGTCGAACCCATGTGACTTATGAAATGACACAGGTGGACTCACCTTACAACACGTATCAAAATCCAGGTTTACCACCAGGAGCAGTTAACAGTCCATCGATTCATGCTATTCGTGCCGTATTGAATCCAGTAGATCACGCGTATATTTTCTTTATTTCTGATATGTTCCGTTGTATCGATGGTCGAACCCATTTCTTTACTAATTATGCCGATCACTCTAACTTCCGTAGAGAAAACCTCGACCCGTCTTATCAAGCAGGCGAGAGCGTATGTGATCCAGATGTACAAGTTGTAAATTAATAAAGGTAATGTAAGGGAGAACTTAATCAATGAAAAAATCAAATAATTTTAGTAAAATTGTAATTGGAATCGGTGTCCTGATTGTAGGGTTGCTAGCGGCGATGCTTCTTTTAAACCGATCAGGAGACATTCGTTTAATCTATACGAGTAATGCAGAGTTTCAAGCTATTTTAGATGACGACAGTGGAGAGGGGCACTTTGTTTACGTTGGTCGTCTTGAATGCCCTGCTTGTACGAGGTTGCGTGAAATTGTGGAAACCTTACCTGGTTTTGATGCCGATTTAGCTTACTTCGAAACAGCAATGGCAGGCGAAACAGATCCGGAATGGACAAATGCTCTATTGAGTAGCGTCGGGATAGAAGGAGTCCCAGTTATTTTATACATTGAAAATGGCATTGTTGTTGACCGTTTAATCGGAGTTCAAAACGCATCAACACTTACTGACTTTTTTGACCGAAATGGTGGATTAGAGTAATGGAGCATACCGTACTCGAAACAGCATTTAAACTCATTCGGCACAATGCTTTGTCACATGAGATGCAAGCATATGCAAAGGATTACGATGTACCAATTATTAAAGACGACGGACTGGAGACCATGCTCCAGTTTTTGCGTTTAAAACAACCTAAACGACTACTGGAAATTGGATCTGCCATTGCCTATTCCAGTATTATGTTGGCACAACATTTGGAAGGTCTTGAAATCGTGACCATTGAACGAGACGAAGAAACTTATTTAAAGGCTTGTGAATACATCCAGAAGTCTGGCTTTGAAGACCGGATTCAGATTTTTCATGCTGATGCTTTGGATTTTGATGTAACAAAATTAGCAGCTGGTCGTTTTGACGTGATCTTTATTGATGCAGCAAAGTCAGCATACCAACGCTTCTTTGAAAAATACGAAGCCCTCTTAGGGTCGGATGGTTTGATTATTTCAGATAATCTTTTGTTTCATGGACATGTTTTTAAAACAAAGCAGGAACTTAGTAAGAACTTAGGCGACTTGGTTCGTAAACTAAAGACCTATTCTAAATGGTTAGCTGAACATGAGGGTTACGACACCATCTTTTTACCATTGGGAGACGGTATGGCGTTTAGTTATCGGAGAGGGAAGTAGAGGCGAGTGAGAATGAAGAAACCTGAATTAGTGGTCCCAGCTCGGGATTTAGAAGATGTTTCTAAACGATTAGAAGCAGGCGCTGATGCCATTGTTATCGGCGATGCTCGTTTCATGTTATGTGGATCTGGATCGTTTACAAAAAAAGACTTGCAAGAGGCAGTTAACTTGATGCATCAGCAAGGTAAGAAGGCCTATTTCTTGGTGGATGCCATGATGTCTAATGCTTTACTCGTTGAATTCGAAGAATATCTACAGAAAATCAAAGATTTAGCTTTTGATGGCATTCGAGTATCTGATTTAGGGGCTTATCGTTTGATTCGTCAAAGGTTGCCTGAGATGAAGTGCCACTTAGTTGATGGCATGATGTTGACTAATTATGAGACCATCAACTATTGGGGAAATCGTGGGATTAAAAGAACCCGCCTTGCTCATGAGCTAACCTTAGATGAAGTCGTTGACATTAAAAAGTCAGCAACACCAGAAATTGAAGTTCTAATTCACGGTGCTCCTCTTATGTTCACTTCTCGCAGACAACTGATTGAAAACTATTTGACCTTTCAAGAGCAACTAGGTAAACAAGTCACCATTGCGAAAGATGGCAATTATTTGTACGACGAAGAGCGCGATTTTTACTATCCGATTACCTGTAACGACCATGGCACGCACATTTATGGTGGTTCCGATGTGTGCATGGTAGATGACTTAGACGAACTGATCCGCATTGGGATTGATGCGCTCTACCTAGATCATTTTACTTATGAAAAAGGGGCTTTTATCAAGCTGATTGAACTGTATCGTGCAACTCTTGACCTATTGGCAAAGGATCCAGATCGCTACAAGCAAATAAAGCGCGCCCTCTACATAGAAGCAGAAAAACATCAAAATCCTAAACGACCATTAGATCGAGGCTTCTACTATAAGCCAACCATCTATAAAAACAAGGAGGACTAGTCATGGCACGACCCACCATATCAAAAACCATTGATGGCAAACGTGTCATCGTCAAAAAACCTGAACTCCTGGCCCCTGCTGGTTCCTTGGAGAAACTAAAAATCGCTGTTCGCTACGGAGCCGATGCGGTGTTCATTGGCGGTCAGGAATTTGGACTAAGATCTAATGCGCAAAACTTTTCTCTAGACGACATCCGGGAATCAGTCGAATTTGCCGCTAAATACGACGCCAAAATCTACGTGACGACTAACATCATTGCCCACAACGAAAACCTTCTAGGACTTTCAGACTATCTGATGGCTCTAGCCGATATTGGAGTCGCCGGAATCATTGTCGCTGATCCAGTGGTCATCGAAGCCTGTAAACGAGTGGCACCACATGTAGAACTTCACCTTTCAACTCAACAATCAACCATGAACTACGAAGCCGTTAATTACTGGCAAGAAGAAGGGATTCATCGGGTGGTTCTTGCTCGGGAAACGACCAAAGAAGAAATACGTGCGATCATGGAAAAAACGACAGTTGAAATCGAAACCTTCATCCACGGCGCCATGTGCATTGCCTATTCCGGACGTTGCACCTTGTCTACCCACATGACCGCCCGCGATTCCAATCGTGGTGGCTGTTGCCAGGCCTGTCGTTGGGAATTTGACTTGATCTCAGATAACAAGAAAGTCTTTGATGAGGAAAGTGTTCAATTTTCCATGAGTCCAAAGGATTTAAATCTCTTGCGCTCTGTACCGGAAATGATCGAGATGGGAATCGACAGCTTGAAAATTGAAGGTCGGATGAAATCCATTCATTATGTGGCGACGGTGGTGAGTGTGTATCGAAAACTAATCGACCTTTATTGCGAAGACCCAGATGGCTTTGTGTTTGATGAAACTTTAATCCTCGATTTAGCGAAATGTGCTAACCGTCAAACCGCACCAGCTTTCTTTGAAGGCGTTCCAGCTCATGACGAGCAAATGTTTGATAACCGGGACGAACACCCAACCCAGGATTTCATTGGCTTGGTTCAGGATTACGATGGATCAACTGGTATGGTGACCATTGAACAACGGAATTATTTTAAACCAGGTCAGAAAGTGGAATTCTTTGGACCGAAGATTGAGACAAAAGAATGTGTTGTAGGGGAGATTTGGGATGAAGAAGAAACGTTGCTCGATGCCGCGCGTCATCCGAAGCAGATGGTGAAGTTTAGGATCCCTTTTGAGGTTAATCCGTTTGATATGATGAGGAAAAAGTAGATGAAGTATAGGATGAGGGCTGCTATCGTTGCTTCTAAATACAAGGATAAGTTGATCCTTGTTAGGAAAGTGGGAAGCAATACGTGGGAATTACCAGGTGGAAGAAAAGAAGAAGATGAATCTGTGTTTTGTTGCGCAATAAGAGAATTGCAAGAAGAAACAGGGGCACTCGAATTCACAATGACTCCAGTAAAAGAATGCTATGATGAGAAGAACAGAGTTTTTGATATGTTATTTTGTGCTGAAGTAATTCAATTATCTAGCTTAGACTACAGTCACTTAGAAATTGCTGAAATAGGGCTATTTGATGAATTGCCAGCATTTCTCACTTATCCACATAGGACGAAGTATTTTTTAGAAGGGATAGGGGGATAGAAGTGAAACTGGGAAAACCGCCAATCGGCGGTTTTTTGGGTTATAGATAGAAAAAAGTCTTGTAAAATCAAACAAAAACGTTATCAAAAAAGATTAATCTGTGATATAATAAATTTCATCTGGGGAATGCAAATTAAAAAGATACTGCTCAATCAGAGAGTGTTTGAGTTAGGAAGCTGAAAACCATGGCTTAATTCGAGCTGCTATTAATGTACGAAAATAATACATAATCTCTCCTATGCTTATATTAGTCTAATACGCTTATGATATCAGGAAGAAAAGTAATCCCTTTAAAAGTTGTTTATGCATAGGTAGAGAAATGATAAAATAGTAGAAGTGCAACTACATTCGAGTAGCAGCACTGAGCAAAGATAGATTAATTATTATCCTTAGCTTGAAAGAATTGGCTTGATCAAAGCTTGAAAAAAAGAATATAGATTATACACTTGAATTCCTCCCATCTTTAAGTTTTCTTCATAAGAGAATTGTAGCAGATTAGAAGTAAAGGTATAAAAGTGTCCTATATATAGAAATTAGGAGGGCTTCATGAGGTCTTTTGGAAATAGTTTTAAAAAAATCCGAGAAATGAGAAAAATGTCGCAAGAAGAGGTTAGTAAAGGAATTTCATCGACTTCACAAGTATCAAACTTTGAGAATGGAAAAGGGGATATCACACTCTCAAAATTCTTTTCAATGATCAAAAGGATGGGAATTACATTTGAAGAATATGAGCATACACTAAATAATTACGAGCTAGATGAATTCCATAAAATGATGTCGAAGATAAGAAACTTTTATAATGAAAATAACGATCATGCTTTAAAAGAGCTTCTCTTGGCAGAAGATAAGAAAGAGGAAAAGGAGAATATCTATCATGAGCTAAACTGCTTGATGATCAAGAATCTAATTAGTGAGTTAGATGGGACTCATCAACTTTCTAGAAAAGAGATTACGACACTTTCAGAATACTTTATGTCAACTGAAGAATGGACATACCATGACTTGATTCTATATAATAATACTATGCGAGCTTTTCCAACGAAGACTGTAGAGACACTTACAAATGAGGCTATCGCACGTTCAGTATTCTATAGTGAAATCCCAAGAAATAAAGGGTTGATAATAGAGATGCTCATCAACGCTTCGATTATTTTTTATGACTGCAATAAGTTAGACCGTGCCATTTATTTTATAAAATGTATAGAAAGATTATTGGAAGAGGCGAGCATATATGAGAAAACACTTTATCTTTTTGTAACAGGAGCTATGGAGTTTAGCAGTGGGAAAGAGGAAGTAGGAAAGAAAAAGATGGAGGATGCAATTGGAGTGTTTAATACAGTTGGAAGCTATCATCTTGCAAAAAGTTATCAAGAAAATTATGAGGAAATTGTAGGAAAATGTAAAAAATGATTCGAAATCCAGTATATAGGAAATATTTTAGTGGTGACCTTGTTTGTGGTATCCTTTTCATAGATTCACAATAAACTTAGCCGAATGAGGCGAAAAGGAGAGATTTACATGAACAAAGTAACAAAAAGGTTATCGATGGGAGCATTGGCAGCGCTAATGTTGTTTGGTGGGATAGGTGCCCTAGCGTCTGTTCCTATTCCTAACTGGTCTCAAAACGTTAACCGAGCGCTGCACTCTAATGGGAATACTAGGTCAGCGAGCTTGCAGGTCAATGCAAATCATCATGGGGTAAATGGAATACAAGCACAGATTATGAACTTAGCTAATGATGCAAGAAGCGGGTGGGCAAGCATTCCGACTAACCATAATACGATTACAACTCTCAATGGTGGTAGAACAGTACAGTCTGGTACTGTAACGGCGACTGCTAGTCAAGTACGCCGTGGTAGGTTCCAATTTCGAGTACAGGGAGATGCCAGGTGGCATCCTACACCAAATCTTGATTCTAATCAAGGGCATAACTAAGACTTTTTAGGAAGTGAGATTCGTGGAAAAAAGTAAGCAAGCAAAGATGAAAGGAAGAGTGGCAATTTTAATTGCCACTACTTTCTTATTAATTGGTTGTGTTTCTGAAGCAGATAGCAGAGGTAATTCAGAGGATACCTCTGCCGAGGATTCTATTATACTATCTGCTGAAAGCTGTGTTATGGAAAGGGATCACACCGCAGACTTAGGTATAAGATTGTCTGAAGATGAGATGATCCTTTCTTTGGTTCAAGAAACACAATTTTGGGAAGATATTTCTGTCACAACTTCTTTTGGCATTGTTGCCTCAATTTCTGATTCAGAAATAACTCGGCCAGATTATGGGTCTTTCCATCTTACTAGTTCTGAGGATTTAATGGTAGCTTCTGTTGCTAACACTTCAAACGAAGACTTTTATTATGTCTTTAAGGTGTTTGTTGATTACGAAGAAGTGCCTTTTCGTTTAGAAGGTGGAGCAGAATACATCACTGAGCTTTTCTTTTTCCTAGAGAGAGGTCAGGAGGTGGAAATTGTTTTTGGACTTAATATGGAATTAACAGAAGAGAATGCCACTTACAGGTTAACCGCAGGTATTTTTGTGGATCCTTGTCGTCACGTAATTAATGAAGATAACTATCGTGAGTTTGACGGAACTAGTGTGGTTTTGAACAGTGATCTCATATTCGGAACAGGCAGTTCAATCGACCCATTGCCATCATCGGATTTTGAGATTACTTTACGAGAAGAGGACGATCAATTTGTTGATCTTTTCATCGCTCCTGAACTTGAGCTAAACAACTATGGTTTTTATCGGATGCCTGATTTTGTTGTACAAGTTCGGCGTGGAGAATCTATTGATTTATCATTCATTGTCTCACCCCAAGCGAGAGGCATACATGAATTAGAAAACTATCTAATATTTGGGATGTTAAACTGGCAACAAATAGAACTCAGTGAACAACCGTTTTTATTTGTTGATGCCCGCGAGTATGATCTTGACTTTATTCGAGATCATGGAACATTTACATTAGAAGGGATTGATGAAGTGGGCTTTTATGACTTTACAGCTGTTGTCATTCCGAACCCAACTGATCCGGCCACTTTTGCTAATTCAACACCACTTGCAACATCTAATCGATTTGTTATTCATGTAATTGACTAGAGAAAGGAATCCAGCCTGATGAAAGTTTTTAAACGTGCACAAATCAGTGTAATAAGAAAGCCAGGAAAATTCTTTATACTTTTTACTGTTATGCTTCTTTTAGGCATTATGGTATCGGGATCCGTTTCTACTTCTTTAGCCATTGTTCACACAGAGAATCGCTTACTAGGGTCTATACCGCCCTTGGTAACTCTTGCTGGGGATGGTGAGGCTTTTGATGAATATTTAGAAATTTATGGTGAATGGCCAGAAGTGGAGGAAATTTCTTCTGATTTGCTAGAAAGTATCGGTTCATTACCATATATTAGAGCTTTCGATTATGCAGTATACGGTAATTTTTTTAGTACATCACTTTCCTTTTCAACAGATATAAGTCTTTACTCTGAAGTGGATTGGTTGGTAGAGGAAGTGGCTTTAGAGAACTTGAACTTTCATAGCTATCGATCAGAAGGGTATGATTTTGAGCAATTTTTGGTTAAAGGTGTGCGCAACTCAAATATTATTGACTTGGAAGAAGGGGTGATCTATCTTGAATCAGGTCGCATTTTCACGCCTGAGGAAATTGAAAGTGGAAGTTATGTGGCACTTTTGCCACGGGCATTAGCAGATGTTAATCACTTGGAAGTAGGCTCAACCTTTATTTTAGAGATGCGTGTGTATGATACACATAGCTTTGACGGTAGCTTCTCTGGTTATTTTGAATACGATGCTGTTTTGATTGCATCAGAAGAGATAGAAATAGAGGTAGTGGGAATATTCACACCAACTGTTGTCATGGATCGTGAAGCACTTACGATAGATTTGGCTAATCATATCGAGTTAAATAGACGAATTTATACTCCAATTAGTGTAGCAAGGTTACCACAAGAAATGCGACTTGAGCATGTTCAGGCCTTTTATCCAGAAGAGGTAAGATATCACGATAGTTTTGAGTATAGAGATATTCTCTTCGCCCTTTACGATCCTTTAGATTTAGAAACATTTAATCAGGCGGCTCTTGAATTACTTCCTGAGTTCTGGATTACTAGTGATTTAACCTACGAATTTGCCTCCATTTCTTATTCTATGCTGGGTTTACAAAGTATTGTAAATGGAATCGTTATTGGCGCTAGCTTAGCTGCTTTACTAGTGTTAGGTTTTTTAATACTATTATTTTTATATGATCGAAAAAGTGAAATTGGCATTTACTTAGCATTGGGAGAGTCGAGGATAAAAATCATAACCCAAATACTTGTTGAAATAATCAGTGTTTCGGTAATTGCAATGATATTTGCATTATTTATTGGCTATCAAATTTCTAATCAAATGACTTATCAAATGTTACGTCAGGAATTAGTTGAAAGTCAGAATATCTTTCCAAATCAGGATCGGACAGGCAGTGATTTTAACTCGATGGGGTTCGGTATTCAAATGACTGGTGAGGAAATGTTGGAGGCTTATTCTGTTTCTCTAGATGGCACAACTGTCGTAACCTTTTTTATATCAGCAATGGGTATGATTTTTATTTCAACAGTTATCCCAATTATCTATTTAACACGAATGAATCCAAGAGGTCTTTTACTGGAAGGCACTATTGGATGAATTGCCAGGACTTCTCACTTATCCACATAGGACGAAGTATTTTTTAGAAGAGGTAGAGGGATAGAAGTGAAACTGGGAAAAACCGCCAATCGGCCAATGTCATTAAGTTAAGGCTCCAAAGAAAAAAGAGTAGTTCATGTTTTGAAGAGAGTCCACTTTTTTGAGAAGAAAAGAGTGTATTTCGTTATGAG
>JGI24703J35330_11748763_pt1 | contig 32446 bp, 20 predicted proteins | sample TergutNt197P1_FD_35330 | JGI IMG/M metagenome (IMG submission 35330)
AATGAGGTTTTTCATCCACAAATGGTCTTTTTCGCGATTTGTTGAGCTTTTTGAGACGTTGATCCTTGATTATGGATGGAATTTAATCAACAAATGGCCTTTTTTGCGATTTGTTGAGCTTTTTGAGAAAAAATTATCGTAAAATCACCGTAAATCCAAAATACCGCTAATTTGGATTAAAAGATTCATAGATAATAAGATTTATAACTAGTGGTTCCCACAGCCACCGCAGCCGCCACCATGACCACCGCAGCAACCGCCACCTGCTTGCTCCAACAATGATGGATCGATTAATGACGCCGCTTCTTGGTCAATAATTGCAATCACATTTGGATGTTTCTTTAAGATTGAAGCTGGCATTTCTTCTGTAATTTCGCCTTCAAGCATCGCCTTAATAGCTAGGGCCTTACTTTCACCGCTAGCAATCAACAAAATCTCTTTTGCTTGCATGATGGATTTAATTCCCATTGTATACGCTGTTGTTGGTACGTCATCACGTGAGGTGAAAAAGCGGCTATTTGCCTCAATCGTAGCCTCAACTAATGTCTCTACATGCGTTGTTAGTTCAAAATCAGTCACAGGCTCATTAAAGGCGATGTGCCCATTTGTACCAATGCCTAAAAGTTGCAAATCAATCGGGTTAGCCTCGATAATTTCATCATACCGTGCGCATTCACCTGCTTGATCTGGATTCATTCCATTTGGAATATGAGTTTCTTTGAAATTCAAATGTTTGAATAGTTGCTCATTCATATAATAAGCATAACTTTGATCATGATCGGCTGGTAAACCGATGTATTCATCTAAATTCATCGTGGTTACATGACTTACATCAGGTTTATTTTGGCGGAATAATTCATAAATTCCTTCTGGTGATGAACCTGTTGCTAATCCTAACGTTACCTCGTTTTTATTCTCAACCACGCTCATGATGACTTGATACGCTAGTCTTGAAATTTCCTCTTTGTTTGATACAATATATAAATCCATGTCAACAGCTCCTTTTCAATAAAACACTCCCCTTATTTTAGCGGTATTGGCTTAAAAAATCAAGATTTATCGTGAAAATTTTTCATTTTCTCCTTACAACAACGCATCAATTTCAGAATTCACAACATCCTCATATTCCTCAATCGAAATAATTCTCGTCTCAACCTGTTTGACACAGTCTTCGATTAACTGCGTTAAATCAACCTTTGATTCATACTTTTCACATAATTCTTGCGTCGGATTTGTCGCAGGCGACTTTGGTACAAAAATAGTACAGCAATCTTCAAATGGCAAAATAGACGTTTCATAAGTATCAATCTTTTGAGCAATGTCAATAATTTCCAATTTATCATAAGTAGCAACTGGCCTGATAATTGGCATGGTCGTCACAGCATTGATAGCATTCATACTAGCTAGCGTTTGCGATGCGACCTGCCCAAGGCTTTCCCCATTTGCCAACACCATAATCCCCCGTTTCTTCGCAACTCCCTCAGCAATTCGGTACATCATCCGACGCATAATGGTCATTTCATAACTATCAGGCATTTCTTTATGGATTTCCTCTTGCAATTTGGTAAATGGCACAATGTGTAATTTGATTTGTCCATCTGCAGCATAAACAGCCACCTTCTTTAAAAGATCAATCACTTTTTGAAGGGAACGCTCCGATGTATAAGGAGGAGAGGCAAAATGGATAGCTTCGATGGCAACGCCCCTTTTTTGCATAAGATAACCTGCGACCGGAGAGTCGATCCCACCAGAAATCATGAGCAAACCTTTCCCTGATGAGCCGACCGGTAAACCACCGAGGCCTTTTGTTGCACCAGCCATTACATAAGCTCCTTCAGTGCGGACTTCAATATTTAAAATCATATCGGGCTGATGAACATTTACTTTTAATTGTGGTGCATTAGCGAGTAAATATCCGCCAACTCTGCGTGAAATCTCACCTGATTCTAAGGGAAACGATTTATCAGCACGCTTTGTTTCTACTTTGAATGTAGTCGGATTTTTATATTGCTCGGTAATAACTTCAAACGCTAGCTTTTTGATAGCAGGCAAATTGTTTTCTGTTTTAGCCGCCAGACTATAAGATTGCAATCCGAAAACTTCATCTAGCTTCTCTGAGACAAGCCTCGCCTCTACTCCATTTAAAATAACATAAAAGCGATCTCTTGTAACCTCAAACCTCAAATCCGAAAACGGTTTTAACTTATAACGAATAGCGCGGTGAAGTGCATTTTTAAAATGTTTTCTATTTTTACCTTTGATCGAAAGCTCCCCATATCTGATTAAAATTCTATCGTATACCATGTTAATTACTCCTTAAATTCTACCATTTCCCAGACGTCTAACCTCAGCCTTTAATGCTTCTAAAAATGTATCAACCTCCACAAGAGTTGTATGCCCTGCAAAGCTAACACGCAAACTCTCTGTGGCAATCTCTTCATCAAACCCTAAAGCTAACATAACATAGGATGCTTGTTTAGACTTTGATGAGCACGCGGACTTAGCTGAAATATAAACACCGTGCTCACTCATTGCATGGACCATCGTCTCCCCACGAACACCTTTCACATAGAAATTGATGATGTATGGGGATTGTTGATCAAATTTACTATTGACAAAAACACCTTCGATTTGTTGCATTTGTTTCACAGTATAGGTATGTAATCGACTTATTTTTTCAAAGTTTTCCTGCCGATTTTCCATTACCAATCGCAAAGCTTTCGCAAAGGAGGCTGCACCGGCAGGATTGACGGTTCCTGAGCGTAATCCATCCATTTGTCCACCGCCTATGATTTGTGGTATTAGAGCTAAATTTCGACGCACGATCAAACACCCCACACCTTTTATACCGTGGATCTTATGTGCAGATACTGAAAGTAAATCAATTTTAGCGTCTTCAACATCTAACGGTAGTTTCCCAACACTTTGTACGGCATCGACATGAAACTTGATCCGCGGATACTTTGCAATCACTTCGCCCATTTCCTTAATCGGTAAAATCAGTCCCATTTCACTGTTGACATGCATACAAGTCACTAAAAATGTCTCTTTTTCGATCATCTTTTCCAACTGATATATCAATTCTTGTGTCGAGGTTGTGACATCGAGGTAACTGATCCGCAATCCTCTTTTTTCAAGTTCTGCATATACTTCGGCAACAGACGGATGCTCAATGCGTGTTGTAATAATATGTCCTTTTGGATATTTGGCTGCCAATCCTTTGATCGCTAAATTATTGCTTTCTGTGGCGCTTCCTGTAAAGATTACTTGATGATCTGCTCCATTAAGTAAATCCAAAATCTGACGGCTTGATTTTATCAAAACTTGTTCTGCCAACGCACCAAAGTGGTGTAAAGAGCTAGCATTTCCCCAAAAGCTTGCATTTGCTTTAACAAATGTCGTCATCACCTCTTCATCGACGGGGGTTGTTGCACTATGATCTAAATATATCATATCCTTTTCCATAAATAATTCCTCCCTCGCGCAAATTTCGCACGATATACTATACTGCTATAGTATACGTTCAAAAGAAGGCTCTAGGCTATGCAGATGCACCCTTTTGGATGAAATCCACTTTGAAAACGTTGCCTGAACCTTCTTTTTAAGTGCTATAGGATGATGCATCCTGTTTCTTGCTTAAGATTGTTAAATACATCGAAGAAATCGCGCCCTTCTACATCCATTAAGATTTTGTACATTTTATCAATCACACTTTCGTAATTGCCTTGACGGAACTGATCTTCTGCGATGGTGAAGTCCATCAAGTACATTCCTTCGCGCTCAATATACCGATTTCCATAAACTAGTAAACGCTCTGCCATTTTCAACTGCTCAATCGCAAGTCTTATCTCATTTTCTGCTTTTTCAACCATTTCAATTGTCACTTTCAAGTTTAGTTTTGCTCGTGCAAGATCTAATGGTGCTTTACTTACCTCTTCTAATAGCTCTACGATTTGAGTATTTGCCTTGTCGATCATAATTTTATAACTAGAAACACTTTTTTCAAACGGTGCTTTTTCAAAATCAACGCGCAATTTATTTGTCTGGTCTAGTAAACTAATCGCTTGTTCTTTAATGGTTTCTGAACCTTCGTAAAGGTTTGTGATTTCTTCATCAAAAATTCTAAGTTGCGCTGTAATTTCTTCAAGTTGCGTCAAATATCCAAGCACATCGGTGTGAAGCTCTGAGATGGCCTTTTTACTCACTGCAATTTCCGAGATTAGGCTTGTGACGCCTCTGTTGACGATGTTGATTTCATGAATTAATGCTTTAAAATTCTCTTCATCATCGCTTCGCATCAAACAAATTCCTCTAATGCTGTTGTAGCGGTCGCTTAGCGCTTTTCCTTCTTTTGTGATAAATTCAATGTCGATTTTCATCTGGGCTAAATCCGTATCGAAGGCTTGCTTAACATCTAATTCATGTTTCATTGCATCGCGTAATTTTTTCGCTTCCATTGGGATTTCAATCAGCAATTTTTCAATTTCAACAAACTGAAATTTCTTTAACAACCCTGGGATGCGGGCTAGTTCATTTTTACATTTACTTATTCCTGCATCAACTCGCAAATGTTCAAGGAAATAGCCATCTTTTAGCATTGTGACATGACTTTCTAATATGCTTGATAGCATTGGTTTAATGTCAATTTCAATGCTTTCACGATACAACGGTATTTTTTCAAAAACTTTCTCGATTAGGTTTAGCTTTTCTTGGATTTTTTCGCTTATTTCATCAGCTAGATCATAGTTTGATGCTTCCATATGTCCGTCAAATTCAGAAAAGTAGCTTTTAATTTGTTTAAAGTTTTCGCGAATTTCAAGTTCCAATTCTTCATAAGTCGCTTTGTTTTTTTCATATTTGCTGTTTAGGCTAGCAAATGATTTTCGCAACTTGACGATGCCGTCTCTATTTCTAAATTCAGATGATTTCAAATTTTCGATTTCAAGTAGAAGTGCGTCGACTTTTTCGGCGGTTTCAACAAGGTCTGTTTCAGTCGCGTCTACAATTTCATCTGCACGATCAAATTCTCCGACTGCAATGCTTTCTTCAGCATAAGCGATGTTATCTTCGATGGTCGCAAGTTGTTCTTCTAAATCATGCCAACGTTTTTCCCATTGTACAACCAATTTAACAATACGGTCGCTTTTACGCACACTTTTTAATTTTGCGATTTCAAACATGACAGGCTTGTTAGAGATTTCATATTTACGCATTTCTAATTCATCGATCGTATTGCGGTATGTTCCTTTTTTAGCGCGTCCTATTAAAACGTAGATCATGATCAAAATAAAAATCGCGATACCTATTCCCACAAATATCCAAAAATTATCCATTTTACTCACACCTTCAAAAGTTCGTTTTGCATTTTATTATCATACCATAAAATTAGACTTTCTTCAACCAACAAGCGCCACCTTTATCCTTAATTTTAGAAAAATACTTTGAAATTCATCATAGTTTGACTACTTTTGGCATTTTAGGTGGATTTCTCTGTCTTTACGGCTTGGAGTTTGAAGGTATGTGGTCAACCATTTTTAGATAGGCGAATGGACTAAATTTTGAACTAGCAAGAGCCACCTTTGGCTAACTTTACATTGATTTTTTCATGCATGACCTTTTCTCCAACAAGAAGCTTCAATAAATTTTCGGTGGCAATTTGTCCCCACTTGAAAGTTGAGTAGTCGATGGTTGTTAGCTTTGGGATCACGTAGCTAGCGAGTTCCGTATTGTCGAAACCGACTATGTAGAGGTCTTTTCCGATGGTTAAAGAGGTGTCTTGAAAGTAATCATAAAATCCAATGGCCATTTCGTCGTTCAAACAGAAAATTCCCACTGGATATTCACTTCCTTCTGCAATAATTTTATGAGCAGTAGCAAATCCCGCTTCTTTCGTGAAATTCCCAACTAATTCCACTAGCTCTATTGATGAATTTTGGGATGCTCTTGCTCTTGCGGTCGTCATACGTTGTCTAGCGTCATATGAACCCATTGGTCCGCTTACAAGATATAGTTTAGCAATATTTTGTTTGAGTAAGGTATCCACAGCAATAGCTGCACCTTGCTGATTATTTAATAGTACTGTTGCAATATTCTCGTGTGTTAGTTCTCGATCTAAAAGGACCATTTTGTGACCTAGATTAGCGTAATGAAGTAAATCCTTATCTGTAAAAGCCTCATCAAGAATAATCGCACCATCCATCATTTTTTCAAGTAATAGGCGACGCGATTTTTCACCCGAACAAACGATTAATTCGTAGCCATTATCGTTTAATGTTTCTCTAATACCTTTTAATAAGCGTCCATAAAAACTACCACTATAATCAGATAAAAAACAACCAATGATTTTTGTTTCACGAGCTCTTAGCATTCTTGCTGCCCCGTTTGGAATATATTCTAATTCATTGGCGATTTGTAAAATGCGCGCTCTCGTTTCTTCTGTTACTTTGGAACTTCCATTAAGCGCATATGACACTGTTGAGATTGAGCATCCTGCTTTTTTTGCAATATCTTTTATTCCTGGCATTTTCTTCGTTCCTATTCGTTTATTTTTATGCTGTTGGTCTCTATTTTATCAGGTTTTACAGGGTTAATCAATGCTATTGGTACTATTTTAAGCTAATTGTTAGTCTATCATCTACTTTTGAATGTTTGTTGGATGCTATTATGTAGTCGACACCATCTGATGCTACCTCGTAATCAATATGTGGCAAGATGATTTTGGTCGTCCTAATTTTGATAATATCTTGTGGTTGCGTTAGTCGAAAATGGATCTGAAATTCATCATAGCCGACGATTTCTGCTGTTGCATAGAGAATGATTACATCATGAATGTTGAGGTTGATTGGCAACATAATAGCGTCCTTGCTATGAAGTGTAAAAGTTCGACCATCCAAAAGTTTTTTGCCCATGTCGTAGATGTGAAATTGTTTGTCAAATCCATCTAGATTTAAAATGTGGATAAATCGCTCGTTATCAGCGTTTTTAGTTGATGTCATGAAAATGCCATGTTCTGTTTCATCGTGGGTTAATTCAGCTGTTGCACCTAGAAGTTCAAGTGCTGTTTTGAACAGGTCAAGATCACAACGATAACTCATTGAAAAAACAATGGCACGACCATTACCTATTGGAATGTCAAAACCGCATGATTCATTAGTTCCATAGACTTCAAATAAAGATGTCCCTTTTGACATTTCAAAAATTTGAGCATGATGCACACGCATTTCTGGACGTGGTGCAGCCCAATTCTTCGCGGTTAAGGATAAATATTTCTCAAAACCGTCTTTTAAGTTTTTCACATAGGTTAACCCAAGAGCGTCGGCTAAGATTGTGCATGGATTACCTTCCATATCAAATAGTGGAAGTTCTCCATAGAGTAAAATACTACCGCCAGTTTCTAGATATTTTACCAGTTTTTGTTGAATATATGCATGTAAATATTTCGCTGAAGGAAGTGCTAATACAGGTGTTTTTTCCACTGTTAGCAATTTGTTTTGAATATCAACTGCGGTGAATCGATAGCCTGCAAGTAACATGGAACGTCCCATGATTTCCCAAGCACCGTAAGCGCGATTTGCTTCAATATTGGCATAGATTTCCTTCATTTTTTCACTTTTTGGATAGCGATACTCGGTCATAAAATAATCAGGTATAAAGGCAAAGCTGACATCATCGTGTTCTTCGTTCATAAGCGCTAGTTTGTCACTAACACCCATGATAGTTTTTATGCTTTGTTTCATACGTGGGTAGGTGTAGTTGAGCTTTCCTTCTGGCCCAATAGGTGCAGCAAAGCCGTGGCGCTCACCTGTGAATGCGATTCGGTCGTTTCCATCGCCCACTGTTTTGTCCATTCGGTAGTTGCGTCCACCTGCGATAAGATAGTAGTTAAGGAGGCGATTTCCTTGGGCGATGCACATCCGTGCTTTTAAATCTACTGCTGATACATCTGTACGGCCGCCATAGGTTTCGCCAAAGTTTCCGTCGCCACAGTTAAATTCTACAGATGTTAGCGGTTGGTTTTCGTCATGGACAGCATCCATAAAACCGTTGATGATGTATAAATCTTGGAAAGTGTTCATATCTAAGTCTCCAAAGTAAATGTCAGAGCCTGAGATATAACCGTCCTTTCCTGAATAGGTTTCGTATAGCTGGCTGATGCCGATTGGATAGGTAAATCCGCGACCACCACCGGTTCCGTGAATGTTTACGACAAATGGCACACCATATACACCAAATGATTCACAGTATTCTCTTAATGTTTGGATGTATTTAGCGTAGCGGTTACGCATAAAGTACCCCAAATCAAAATGAAGGGCACTGGTGTACTTTTCTTTTGGTGAACGTATGTGTTCATAGGCGGCTGTTGGGTTTGCTAGGTCAAATGGATAGCGTTGTTCGAGGATGTTTTTCTCATATTTATTCGTTAGCCATGGAATAAATTCTGATAGCATTTTATCTGTGAGGTCTGGCGTGTTTGACACCCACGAAAGCATACCGACTTCATTATCTAGTTGGATTGCGATGATATTGCCCCCGTTTTGAATAAGGCGTGGTTTTGCAATTTTCATAACAGCTTCATACCAGTTTTTCGTCGCCATCAAGAAGTTTGGTGCCAAATAGTCGATGGTTTTTGTTGTTCCTGCTGCCATGTCCCAACCGGTTGGCAGGATTTCTGGATATTTTTCATAAACCCAGTGTGGTATGCCTTCGTTTTTCATTTCTGCCATGATAAATGGACCAGGTCTAAGGAAAAAGTAAAGGTCGTTTGCTTGACATAGGTCGATAAATTTTACTAAATCAAGTTCTTGTTTCGTGCGCCCTATTAAATCAATTTGTCCTTCAATTGGTTCGTGGCATAACCAAGGAACATAGGTTGCAACAGTGTTACAACCGGTGTCTTTTAATTTGTCAATTCGATCTTGCCAATCTGTCACATCTAAGCGAAAATAATGGATTTCTCCTGCCATGATGAGGACGGGTTTGTCGTTAATAATGATTTGTTTATTTTTGATTTTAATCATGCACATTTATCTCCTAGACCGTTTTGAATCCAATCAGTTTTGCACCGTTTTGGATGTGCTCGTTTTGCATGTATAATTTTTGGATAAATCCGTCGTTTTGGTAGTTATCAATCATAAGTAATGTGACCCCTTTATCAATGCCGATGACACGGTCAGCAACCCAGATTTTTTCACCTGTTTCTTTTTCTACGTCTAGGTTATATGAGTTTAAGAATCCGTATTTAGACCATAGTTCTGGGACACTGTTGTGGAAATATTCTAGGGCTGCAAGGGATTCTTTCGGTGTGAAGATAATTGATCCAAGTGAGGCTTGTGGGGCAATGGTACCGTCTTGAATGTCTTGGGCCGTCGGCGCAAGCGGTGGCATGCCGTATGCTTTATATCCAAATGGTCCTTGACATGCTGTTGTTCCCCAAGAAAGTGAAGAGTAAGTTTTGAAGTTTTTCGGGTTGTCTGTCGAGTATTGGTGCTGAGCAAGGCTTGCTTTTACTGAGTTATCAAACCAGTTAATTCCGTCTGCGTCGACCACGTTTTTAAAATCATACCATGCATGAGAAAATTGATGTGTAAACAGTGAACCGCCTGGGCAATTGTAGAATTCATGTCCACCGTAAGACACTAAGTCTCTGGCAAAGCCGTTATAAATTTTTGCAGGCACAGGGTGTGTTGGTGAGCCGACACCGAGTAAGTACTGCATTAGTTGTTCGGCATACATATCCCATGCACCGAATCCGCCAGCTTCTTTGCTCCATGCTCCGTCTGTTACGGCTTCGTTGTACCCCATATAAAACCAATTATTTTCCTCATCGTAATAGATGTTCCAATTCACCCGTTCATAAATATTATTGAACACCTCTTTAATTTCCCCGCCAAAATATTCAGCGGATGTAATTGCACCATTGAGAAAAATTGAAGTGTCAATGATTGAGGCACAATCGTAATTTTGATCGAATTTTTTCCCTGTTTTCATTTCTAAGAAGTGGAAGAAGAATCCTTCGATATTATCAACATGATTAAGAAATGTGTTAAGAGTCCCTAAGGTTCTTTCGTAACCTTCTTCACGGGTAATCCAGCCTCTTTCGATACCAATGACAATGGCACTTAGACCAAAGCCAACTGAGGCGATGCTCGCCATTTCTGTTGTGGCATCATTATCACGAATAAGACCGTATCCTGTTGAATTTTTGTCTGTATTTGCTTCGTTCCAAAAGAAGTCGAAGCATCCTTTTGCTTCTAAGTCTAAAATGTTTGTATTCATTGTAATCTCACCTTTGTATTAAAATTCCCCTCACCTGCTAATAAGCATTAAACCATCCTACTCACCTGTAATTCCAGAACGGTCCACACTCTCGACAAACCAGCGCTGCAACACGAAGTAAATAATTAACAATGGTAAAATAGAAAGTAGCGTACCAGCCATTTCTATCCCTTCGTTAAGATTTGTAGATCCTGCGTTTCCTGTTTGAATAAACATCATATTAAACTGAGCTGAAAACCGCTGTAGTTGGAGTGGCAGTGTTGTTATATTACTAAAATAAATGGCTGCTAATTGAGTTTCGTTCCAGTACCAAACAAAGGAAAAGAGAAAAGAGATAATATAGGCAGCACTTCCCATTGGAATGGCAATTTTAAAGAAAATTTTGAAGAATCCTGCACCATCAAGTTGAGCTGCTTCTTCTAAAGCTGTCGGAATTGTTTTGAAAGTTTGGTAAAAAATCAGAATAAAAATGGCACTTTGTAGACCTTGACCAAAAGTAGCTGGTAAGATATACGCCATGATACTATCTAAAATACCAAGTTCATGAAACAATAAATACCTTGGAATAAGTAATACTTGTGGCGGTACGATGAAGGTCATTAAGACTAATCCAAGCATGATTTTCTTACCTTTAAATTCAAATCTGGCAAATCCATAGCCAACAAACGAGGCAATAAGAGCTTGAATGGCAGCTGGTACAGCCGAAAGCAATAAGGTTTGTAGCAATACAGGCCAAAAGTTAAGGACTTGCAAAGACCTAATATAGTTGTCAAGGTAAAGTTCGGTCGGGATCCAAATAACACCACTGTTTAATAGGTCGGTAATACTTTGAAAACTACTAGATAGCATTGATAGAACCGGAAAGAGAAAGACAAAGCCAAAACCAATCAATAAGGCGTAGATAAGGATTTTGACTATTAAGCCGTCTGTTCCTTGCACACCTAAAAATAATTTTTTAATTTTTGCTCTATGATTTGCCTCCACACGGTTTACTACAATATGATTTTTCATAGTTTGCCAACCTCCTTTTTATGATCTTGCTTGCTTTTTCTCAAAGAGTACAAAGCCAGTTACTAGCAATCCAAGGGTTGCTAAGACAACGACAAAGTAAATCCATGACAAAGCAGACGTGAAACCAAATCCGGTTTCGATTCTAAACATATTGGCACTAATGTGATTGGTTACTAAGTTTAAAGCTGACATCGAATACATCACAGTTGTGTATACGATATTAACCAAAATCATTGGCATTAAGCCAGGTAGCGTAATGCGCCAAAAGATTTCCCAAGTCGAGGCTCCATCAATACGAGCAGCTTCGTAAACACCTGCATCCGTCTTTTGTAGAGCGGCTAGAAAGATTAAAATTTGCACCCCTGATAACCACAGTAAAAGAATAAAGTTCGTGAGGATAAATAATAAGATATCCACAAAGATATTTCCCTGTGCCATAAACATAGCGCGCACAAAATCAAACCTCAGTAAACCGGGAATTGTCGTGACTTCAAGGTCGATTAAGACATCTAAAACAGGACCAGAGCTAATGATAACAGGCAGGAAAAAGATGGTTCTAAAGATTCCTCGACCTTTAACACGTTGGTTAAGTAAAATTCCCATGATTAAGGCTAAGATAACGATTAATGGTACAGAAATCATGGTTTCAACGAAAAACGACCAGATAAGTCTAAGGAAATCCATATCTTCTGTAATAACACGTCTATAATTATTAATACCTACAGGAGTCGCTTCGATGCCAGTGGCAGTAATAAGAACTTCGTTTAAACTTAAGTAGAGAGAGTAGCCAATGGGAATAATCGTAAAAGCTAGAAAGCCAATAATCCAAGGCAGAGTGAAGAAGTAGCCGATGGTTTTTTTGTTGCTAAATAATTTCATGACTACCTTCCTCCTTGGATAACTAAAAAATCTTCTGCTTCAACCGTTATACCTGGATGGTTAAATGTTCGAGATGTATAGTTTACAACAATTTGCACGTCATTTGAATAGCTAACCTTGACTACTCCAGGAGCTAAAATCTCTCTAGCAACGATCCGCTCACCTCTTACATAACCTAGTGTTTCTACTACTAATGCGTAGTAGTCAACAATTGTTGCTTCCCAAACATCAAATTCTGAGGTAAAAATATCTCTTGAAGGTGTGTCCGCCAATAAATGAGAGGGCTCGCTAGTTAATAAGAAGGATGGATAAGCGCCAAATTCAATACTTCTTAATAGCTCTGCTCGACTATTAGCAGAGAAGTTACTCACTGGAGCGTAGTAATCGATGTACCCTCTTAAAACAATATGCAAAAACGGAACAGTGTCTGTAGCAAATAGGTAGCCTGATGCTGTCATTGGAATGTCAAAATAACGTCTAGTCCTGCTCCAAAATGGCGCACTCGGCACATACAGTGCTGTTTTATTGATATTTCCTTCGCTTAAGAGTTCTAACAACTCATACGTATAAGCAATATTCTCTGTTCGAGTGGCTTCAAAACCATGTTCCCAAGTGGAATAAAGCATAGAAGTTGTAACCCAAATAGCAAGATTCTCAATACCGTAGCGGGAGAAATTAGTAAGATCACTTCGAGCTTGAGAAAGAGCATCTCGCGGATTTAGCAAATTGCCAATCGGTCTCGTGTTAATTTGTTGAGCAATTCTCGGTCCACCAAAAAGGCGATTTGCTCCACGATTCACACTTGAAAAATTAGTATGGAAATACAGCGGAATATTTTGCTCTGCCAATATCTCAACGACCTGATTCACGTCGCTGCGATTTCCTAAACTACGTTCAAATCTGGAACGGTTAGGGAAGGAATTACTAAAGCCACCTCGAGCCCAACCCATATAGGTGACGAGGAATTCATTGACATTTTCTGCTTGCAATCTATCGATGAAAACGGGAATGTCTCTAATCGGTGTCATAGCAATGATGTTATTCCATAGAAAACCTTCCTCCATTTCTCCACCAAAGAATTCAAGACGCATCATTGGTCCCATATCTTCAAGAGGGGTCAAGATGCCAAGTTCCACAAGGCGTTCTTGATAAGACAAAGCCATGCCCACATAATTAGCATCGTCATCACTGAGGATTCGGTGACGCATTTTAATGTCAAAATGATTTCTCGTTTCTTGTAGCATGGAAATGGTTGGTCCTCTTGCCGCATCGCGGGTGGTTGGTTGAAAATAGCCTTGACGGTAATGAAAAGTCGGCGTTATCCAGTTGAATTCTGTGAATAATCCCGCCGTATAAGCAATGAGTTCGGCGTAATGATCACCTGATTCGATGATGGTTAAAAAGGCGTTTTGATTGATGCCGTGTACCATACCATAAACTGGCATTCGAACCACATGAGGTTGATTCAATGTGGTCACAGTTCCGCTTCCCAAACCATAATCTTGGCCATAAATCATTGCCCGAAATGGTGTTGTCATCGGTATACCTGTCTCGCCAAAGCGAATCAAAGCACCTGCTCCGTCTGGGATAAACATATAGCCTGGAACATCGCCCTCTTTCGTCGCTCCAAAAAAAGGGTATAATTGCATGGCGATCAACCTAACGTCTGTTGGTTCATATATGCTATCGTTATGAACTGTTACTACTAAATCAGCATCTTCTAAACGGACTTCTAATTGAATCTGAATACCAGATGAAGCAAATTCAATATCCGCTTGAAAACCTTGGTCGATAAGCCTAAAATCCACTTGCGAATTGTTGCTTGTTAAACTTTCCCGCGACGAGTTATCATCACTGATGACATAATCTATGGTTACAGCTGAATGTACAAAGTTGCGCCAAGTCTCATTAAGACGATGATCTTCCATTGTATCTAGAGTTGATGACCACACATAGCCTGTTGTTTCATTTCGAAGTTTAATAGCGAGGGAGTTCTCATCAACATACAAACTCAAATCTTTATTGCTCGCTGCAAGAGTAAAGCCGTCGGTAGAATCGTTATAATTGAATAGCGTTGCGTCATCTTCTTCCATTTGGGTAAATCTATTTGAACGAAACCTGATGTCACTTCCAATTACCGTGTGTGATAGTGTTGTAGAAAATAGCATCACAACAACTATCAGTAATTTGATCGGATTTTTAAAGGGTATTTTCTTAACTTTGAACACGGATTAACACCTCCCAAATGATAGAGTAAATAAATTCAAAGATTTGATCAAAAATTACCGCATAAAGAATGAAGCCAATGGCTACAACAATCATCGATCCTGCCATGGTCATGATCAAATTTTTGATAGTGTCTCTAATGGAAAAATCATGAATTTCTTTGACCATCAAGAAGATAAGTATTACCGACCAGATGATACTTCCTTGCATCAAAAATGTATAAACAAAGCCTTCATTTAAGGTTAGCACCCTAGATATTAAGGTTATCGGTATTGAAAAATAGATAAATGGTGCCATGGAATATGCAGTTCCGATATAGATATCAGAAAAACTTCCCTCTCCATCGTTGATAGTACTAATCAAATAATTAACGACCAAGAATAAACCGAAACCTAATATGAAGAAGGTTGCTAGTAGGATGAAACCCAGATTTTCAACAATATGGTTAGCGAAAATAAACCCTGGGAAGTAAAGGCTTATGAAGACACTAATGAAGATCACAATGTAGAGAAAAGTAGCAAATTTCACTGTTGGCGACTTGATGTATTTAATTTCGTAGAAAACATCAAATGGTTGCTTGAAAATTTTCTTTAGCAAGGCGAATTCTCTTAAAAGTTTAAAGTCTAGCTTTTTGGCAAGATTTTGCTTTGCTAGAGTAATTTTACCTGTTCGTTTATCAATCTGATTGAGTATGGTATGAAGCGCTACGAAAGCTACGAAAGCTCCAATCAAAAATCCTGTATTTTCTAGTAACCACTCATGGCGTAATTCCCAAAAAGCTTCTGAATAACCAGAAATATCGTTGGCAAGATAAAATCTGACTAAGGCTTCCTCATAATTTGCTTGAATAAATTGAGATTGTCCAATGGCTTGGTGTGCTAATCCAAAGGAAGAATTTAATCGTAGGACTTCTTTCCAGTAATCCTCACTTTGGGTATAGAGTCCTTCTTCAAAATAAGCTAGCGCATGATGGACTTGATTGGTAAACTCTGTTGGTGAAAAAATATGAATTGCACCTACCTCAGCATCAGTCACGTATAAATAGCCGTTTGTATCTACTTCTATACTAGTCGGTTGGCGAATGATACCAAAACGTTGCATGCTTGGATCTTGCCCACCAAATGAGAAAAGTAAATTCCCACTGCTGTCAAATTCATCAATCACACCGCTTGCATATAAAATATAAAAGTTTCCTTGATTACCAAGGGTTACATCTACTGCATCTCTCATTACGACTGGAATGTCGTCAAACATATTGTTTCCAGCAATATTAAGCATTCTGATGCGATATGATTCAATCAAGCCTGTCACTGTTAATACGGCTCCATTATCAGCAATTGCAAGATTGGTCGGTGGGGTAGGTAAAATAGTAAAATTCCCGCCACCAAGAAAGAGTCGTTGCATCGTTTGGAAGAAGGTTAGATTAGTTTGATTTGCACCAAAATAACCAAGAAATTCGCCATTTGCATTCAGTTGAATAATCCCATTATTAGCAGCTTCTCCTGCAATATAGATGTTTCCACGTGCATCGAGTGCAAGCTTTCGTGGTCTAAAATGCTGTGTTCGTCCAAATAGTGGTGATTCTGGTCGCCCAAATTGATTGATAAGGTCTCCTGTTTGGGAGAATTGAAAGATATAATTAGTATCCGCAACGAAGATGTCCTCTTGAACAAATACACCTGTAGGATTAGTCAAATAATGAGTCCCCACCGTTTTAACTAGCTCACGTGTTTCATCAAATATGGCTATGTGTCCATGGTCTGAATCAGCAATAAATAAATAATTAGCTTCGTTAATAAATAAGTCTTCTGGTCTGGAAATTTCCTCATGGGAAAGAATGGCGATTGATTCATAAGCAGTCTGAGTCTTAATAAATTCACCATCAACGGAAAGTGTCCAAGTGTCAGACGCTTCCTCTGCATGGACATTTACAGATATTAACAAGGGTAAAATCATGCCGAAACAGATGGCTAGTTTTAAAAATATCTTCAACATTTTTTTACCTCCTATTTAATTCCTGAGTGAGCCATGGTATCCATGACTTTGCTTTGCATAAAGATAAAGATAATCAAATTCGGCAAGAACATCACAAGTGACGCAGCCGCTGCCACACCAGCACCAGCCACAGAATTATCCTGCCCTGTCAAGGTCTGCATATAAAATGCTAGTGTTCTTAAGGATTCTTCATTAATAAAAACATCAGATGTCTCAACGTTGTTCCAAACAGCTTGGAATGATAAAATCGCCATAGTTGCAATTGCAGGTTTTATGAGTGGCATGACAATTTGCCAGTAAATTCTAAAGTCAGTTGCTCCATCAATCTTCGCTGCTTCAATGAGTTCGTTTGGTAACTGATCGATAAACTGTTTCACTAAAAACAAGCCAACTGGCATAGCAAGCAATGGCAAAACATGCGCTAACATGGTATCAATAATGCCCAGGTTCGCAATGATCAAGTAGCGAGGAATAGCAACAGCAATAGGAACAAACATCAATGCAATGGTATTAACCTCAAACATCGCTTTTTTCATTTTAAACTGCTTTTTTGACAAGGCATAAGCAGCCATAGTACTAATAACAATAGTCAAAAATACCACGATTGCTGAGACGAGTAAACTATTGAAGAAATAACGCGTCATGGGAATTCCGCCTGCTATTCGACCACCGAATAACATTCTAAAGTTATCTAAGGTTGGCCTAATCACGAAGAATCTAGGTGGGAAAGCAAATAATTCATTAATCGGCTTAAAGGCATGGTTGATAATAAAAATCAGTGGTAAAACCATGAAGACTGACATAGGTAGCAAAAAAGCATAAAATTTCAGATGACTCTTGTGATGGTGCTTAGGGTTCATTTTTGTCCCTTGGTACGTATTTTTCTTTCGCTTTAACTTTGGTTGTAAAATATCTACTTGTTTTCGATTTTTTCTCATCATTTCCTCCTTGCATAATCTAATCCAAAAATAGTTTGTTGATAACCTTTGAAAACATATAGACCACTAGCAACAATAAAACTGAAATTGCAGCGGCATAACCCATTTCAAAACGAATAAAACCAAAATCTTCAATATGATTGACCATTAATTGACCTGCGTATTGTGGTGTCGGGTTGGCGCCAGAGAGTTCTACCCCGATGGCACCTGCTTGAAATGTCGCTACAATAGCCATAACAGCACCAAACAACATTTGGGGACGCATGGAGGGAATGGTTACATAAAATACTTCTTGAAATCTATTTTTCAACCCATCGATATAGGCGGCTTCATACATTTCAGGATTAATGTTGAGTATCCCCGATAGCATGGCGAGAAATCCGACTCCCATACTGCTCCAGAGTGTGACAAAAATCATAATTAACATTAAATACTCTGGTGATTGCAGAAATTGAATGGGTTCTTGAATTACATCAAGTCGTAATAGCAAGGCGTTAATATGTCCCGAGGCATCACCTGAGAAAATCACCCGCCAAAGTACAGTCATGACAACACCTGCTGTCATGGATGGAGAATATAAAGCAAGTGCCAGTACGGTTCGTGGCTTATGAGGAATTTGTGCTAACAACCACGCCATAAAGAAGGCGAGAAAATAACCACCTGGTCCTACTACTAAAGCAAAAAATAAAGTATTAGGTAAAACATAGCGCATAAAAGTAGCATCTTGGGTCAGGAGATTTACATAATTTCTAAATCCTACAAAAGAAGGAAACTGAATCACGTTAAAATCAGTGAAAGAAAGACCAACGGCCGCAATCACTGGCACGATGATAAAGACAAAAAACATTAAATAATAAGGACCAAGAAACAACCATAAGCTGTGATTTGAATCTCTTTTAGAGCTAGTGGATTGTTTTAGAATCATAGCTTTAATCATTGTCATTTTTTATCCACTCCTCAACTAATTCAATGGTCGGTAAAATATATGGGCGCAATGGGTTTCCGTGACTGTCCACATATCCGAATTCTTCCATTCTTCTTCTAATTTCTCGATTAATTCTAATGACAGCTGCATCTGTTTGAGCACGCAAATTCGCACCATTAAAAACCACGCTGTTCCAAATGTTACTTATTTCTCGTTCAATGATATAGGATGCAGGTGTCATTGGTACTTCGCGCATATGCTCCCATTGAGCCAATATAACATCACGATGCTCTTGTGGAATTGGTAATGCAGCAAATGCTTCTAAATTGGATGTATGCCATGTAAATTCAGGTCCAAATAAGGTAATTAAATTGTTTGAAAATGCCACTTGAGTTTCAGTTGATAGCCACCATTGCAAAAATTCCCATGCAGCATCTTGGTTTTCGCTAGCTTCTAAAATCATAGCGGACTGAGCAGAACCAGTTGTCCAACGCACAATATTTCCATTGCCGTCATCAACCCCTGGATGTAGGGCAATGTTCCAATTACCAGCAATTTCTGGCGCCGCAACGGTTAATTCCAAATAAGTCTGGAAGTTACCAATTCCTATTGGTAATAGCCCGTAGCGGAAGTCATTGTAAAAATTAGCAACTTGTAGTGGTAAACTGTAAACCATATACAAATCAGTCATAAAGCGCATTGCTGCCAATGACTCCTCTGAATTAATCCCTGTTGATAAGGCATCAAACGAATGGACATCGCCGCCAAATTGGTAGAAAAATGGTGCCGTGAACATGAAAGGTTTCATTGCCGCAGGTCCTGATAAAGGCGAGAAAAAGTTCAATCCTTGACGTTGTAATTCAGGTAAAATCTGAACCACCTCTTCCCATGTATCAGGAATCGGTATACCTAGTTGCTCCATCATGTCACTTCGATAGAACAAAACGTAAAAATCCTGTGTTTCAGGAAAACCGTATAGGCCACCGTCGATCATAAGTGGTAAGAAAGCACCAGGTGAGAAATTCTCGATCATTTCTTCAAAACCATCAAATTTACTTAAATCTGCTGCTGCTCCACGAAGTGCCATTTGAAATGGCAACCAGTTGGTAATTCCGATGGCTAAATCAGGTTGTTCACCGGCTGCATTAGCAAGTACTAGCTTCTGTGGATTAGGCATCACGGAAAAGCGTACATGAATACCTGTTTCAGGAGTAAAAATGCTATCTGTCATGTTTTGTAACAGCTCCACATGAAATTGCGAGCGGCCTACCCAAATTTCTAATACATCATCACTATCTGGCGTTGAGTCGGTCACATTAAAACTGGACCAAAACTGCGACATAGTACTACTCATTCTTCTTGCCCATGTGGTTGTTGGAGCAGGAATATCCGCAACATCAGAATGGATATAAACGGCATTTAATATTAACGGTTGCTCTTGTAGAGTTTGCTCCAAAGTTCCTAACATTTGCGTTACAGAAGTCGCCCCTTCAGACAGTTCCGTCATTCGGGACGGCAATTCATTGGGGCGGCTTGCAAGTCGGTTTAAACTATTAATAATCAATTGTAAATCCAACTCTGCTTGCGATTCGCGTGTATTAGGAAATAGTGTCTGCAACTCGTTTAAACTTGCCCTGATTTGACTAATCCATGTCTCAAACAATTCGTCAATATTAGGGATAAATTCATCAATTTCCCAATCTCGATTAGGATCATTTTGCCCTCCTGTTAATTGTCTAATATCCAAGGACACCTCACGAATTGCTTCACGAACACTTGCCAAAGTATCGACCACTGACATAATCGGTTCTGAATTGGCAGTTAAAGTGATTTCGTGAATTCCTGCTTCAAAGAAAATTTCAAATGGTATCCCTGATTTATCTGATAATGTATGATTTTTAAAACGCGATGAATATTCGAAAGCGTATTGATTTAATTCTTCAAATGGGACGCTTCCATTAATAGCTATAGTTCTAAATACAGACGTACCTGCTATATCATGACCACCATGAAAAGTCAAATGATAATCACCTGCTACTGGAATCTCAATTTGCCAAGTTATGCTCTGACCATTGGTTGACCATGAATCACCACCAATGGCATTTAAGAGTAATCTGCTACTGTCATATGGATAAACATCAGCCGAAGGTATGGAAATTTGCCTAATAAATGAACTACTTTTTCTAAGCGGATGCTCTCCTTCAACAATCAGCAAATCTTGATTCGTTGGTCGTGAGCTTAATGCTTCACGATACTCAGCATAGGTTGGATAAGTTATTTGTTCACTTACATACACATGTCCTAAATAAATCTCACTCAACTGGCTAGTAATAGTAATTTCATTCACGCCCGTCTCAAAATAAAACAGCAGTGGTGTTGGACGCCAGTGAATCCCCGACCTTGCATAAGTATGAAACCACTCATTAATTTGCACTCTTTGAGGTACGACATCATGGCCAAAGCGATTATGAGAAAAATCATGCGTTGCATCTTGCCACCAAATATTCGCTGATATCCTACTAGCAGATGGCATCTGATATTCGCCATTAATCGAAATACCAAGCATCGGGTGAACCATTTCTCTTCCAAGAGTCAAATAATTAAACGACAAATGATAATACCCTGAACTCGGTATATTTACCTCTATTTTAACTACACGTTCACCGTACAAATGAACAACTGGATTTTCATAGTTTTGACTCTCATTTAGAGGAATAAGTCCTAATTCAGCAATATTTTCAAATTGACTAGGCGATACTTTGGCGACCACATTGCCCGTTGGTCCAAGATCATGTGACCTATAATTCAGGTCAGGACGAACTGGAACAAACGTAACCCCAGCTCTAACTCCTTGATTTTCGAAAGAAAAAAAAGAGAAAAAGCCTAGAAATAATACAGCAATCAAACCTGTTGCAATCAACAGTTTCTGCTTATTCTTCATGGCCAACACTCCTTACTTTTTGGCTTAAGGGACTTACCCGTAGGAGTCCCTTAATGCCTTATATCATATAATTAACACAAAAGCTCAATTAATCAATCGCCGCCTGAATTTCAGAAAGAATTTCATTCGCTGTTTCATTAATTCTGGTTGCATAATCTGCATAATTAGCAGCTCCATTTTGAATGACCTGCCAAATAAAATCACCTAGACCAGCATTTTCATGGTCTCCCACTGCTACACCGGTTGGTGCGTGAAAGCGGGATTCAGCCCATCCTGGCGTCACTTTATTCCACTCGATTAATACACGATCCATATTTCGATACGCCTCAGCAAATCCCGGTACAGTGACCATGGTCCAGAATATATCAAGGACACCCTCATCAGCTGTAATCGGCTGAGCTCCAGCAGTAAAACCATTCTCAATAATAAGTTCCATTCTTCGTGTAAAACCTTCTGTGCCTGAACCCATCCAATTAGCAAATTTATAAGCAGCTTCTGGATGCTCAGTCGTCGCAGCAATTCCCAAAATATCTAAAATAGCAATCGGACGACCACCAGGAATTCCAATAAAATCAAACTCGAAATCTCCATAGTTTGCAATGGCATTTGCTGCCCAGGTTCCATCAAAGAACAAACCAATTTCACCTGCCCAGAACGTTTCACCTGCCCATCCTCCTTCAAACATTTCTCTTTGTGCTTCATCTAATCCATAAAGTGAGAATCCATTAGAAGTCCACTCTGTTGCTAAGCGAATTCCTTCAATCATCTCGACAGAATCTAAATGAAATTGGTCACCATCAAATGTGAAATAGCCCATATCTGCATTGACCGCTCCTGCATACCAACTTGACATATTTGCTAAGTTGTTGACACCTACGCGCGGTACATTCAAATCTGTTACCGAACGAATCGCGTCTTCTAGTTCTTCAACCGTAAAGCCATAAGTTGGGGCATCTAAATTTAAATCTTCAAACATCGTTTTATTCACAAAGAAACCTTGCATATGCTGTTGTAGGGGAATCGCAAAAGTTCTTCCACCAAATGCCATAGCATCCTGCATACTTTGTGGTAACGCTGTAAATTCTGGATTGCCATTTGCAAGATCGGTGATGTCTAACACCCAGCCGTTATTTAAAGCAACACCAATATCTCCAACCATAAACACATCAGGTAAATCACCTGTACTCGCCGAAACAGCCAACGTTCCATTCCAATCTAAATCGGAAGCCGCATACGACTCATCAAGCTCGATAATGATATTCGGGTGAGCATCCATAAATGCTTGAACCATCTGACGTTCAAGATTATTCTCTTCCTCAGTACCTAAATTCCAGTTCGCATAACGTAAAACAATTTGTTCGCCATCAGGAAGCGGTTCAGGTGTTGGGCGTTCAATCGCAACAGTCCCCGTTTCAGTTTCATCATCACCATTATCATCTGAGGTCGTGCCATTTCCATTATTATCACCACAAGCTACCAATAATAACATCAAAAACGCAACACTCAACAATGTAACCAATCTATTCCATTTTTTCATCATAGTCATCTCCTATAAATTTTTCAAATTTTACATCCATAACTCTAAAGTATTCAAATCTAAACCAAGTTCGCTTAAATCAATGCGAACACCTCCTTCACGATAGGTATTTGTCATTGCCTTAGTTTCTACTTCATTTTTGTTTACAACAACCTTCTTACTTGGACTACCTAGATGGTACGTAAAGATCACTTTTTTGCCCTCAACCATAAACTCGAATTTCAAGCCATTTAATTCAGCAGGTAAGATCGGATCAATAACCAAAGCCTTACCAACTTGGCGAATCCCAAGCATATTAGAAATTAACTGATTTAAATAAATCCCTGGTCCACTAGAATAAATACGCCATCCCCCTTTTACCATTACATCACCTGTGCGTAGTTTACCAAAATTAGCACTCGCTTCATAACGATCGTTAAACTTGCCATCAGATGATGAAAAGTAAGCATTGCTCTGACGAATTTCAGCATTTGGTACTTGGTCTTTGATGTTAATTGGATTGATCACCATCAACGCATCCCAAGCCTCATCCGCCTCGCCTAATTTTGCCATGGCTTCAATAAATCTGATATGAGCATGAACATATTGCAAACCAACTTCACGACCAAAGTTTGATGCCTGCTCAGCACGCTTAAACTTCGTGCTTACACCACCGCTATAAGTTGCTGGCTTATTCATCAGCCGCACACCATCTGGACATTTTAAATGCTCACGGATAATCTGCAAATGAGACGCTGCTTCAGCAGGGGTGAACAACTCGGATATCACACTTTGTTGCATCGGAAGTAACCTGTAATCTATACCCAACTTTTCATCTGTTGGGTGAATCATAAATTCTGGTTTTTCTGGGTCTTCTAAATACAAGAAGCCTGGAATAACATCACTAGACATGATATACTTTCTGAAGTCTGCCTCAATACCTGATGCTAGCTCAGATAGTTCTTTGGACACTTTTGGCATTTCATCTGTAAATGCCAACGCAAGTCCCTTCATCCCTTTATAAGTTAAACCAACTGTCCAACTACTTGCCATATACGTTTTTAATTTAGCATCATGTGGCTGTAAGGTGTCATCCCAATCTCCATCGCCATAACAAGACAAATGCGTGTCGTGTAAGAAATTCGCTTTAATATAATCAATTTCCTTTTTGATGTGGTCGAATAAGGATTCGGTATAAGTTGTGAATTGATGGGTTTCGCGACTCAAGTAAGGAATTTTCTCATCTAAAATCGAATAATCGCCCGTAATATTCAGGTAAGTCCCGATTACATATAGTGGCCAAGCTATAATATCACCGTGGGCATCTGCCGCGTGAATGTTCACATACTTATCGAACATAAACCATTGTGGCCAGTTCCCATCATCTTCAAATTGGTGGGAAAATACCCTTATTAAAATCTGGCGCATTACGTCATGACGACCCATAGCCAAGAAGTACTCAAACGGTCCCTGACACACATCGCGCGTCCCCCAAGCTGCACCACCATACTGCTCTAAACCATGTGGCACTAAGTAATGGACAAACATGTTGTGAGTATACCACCAAGCTGTTATATTTAATTTTTCTAAATCTTTATTCACAACGCCATTCTGACTTAGTTTGAATCCATTCATTACAGTAGCAAAATGATTACGGTAACTAACAACTTCACTAGCAAACTCTCGCTTAACACTATCAAATTCCCCACCATTAATCTTCCCTTGCATCGTGATCGTAAATTCATTTGTTGCTTCAAGTTCAAGAACAACTAGAGAAGCCGATGTTGTTTCAACTCCATCAAGTAGTGCTTTTTCATCATTAACAGTCATTTTAGCCCCATCCACATTAAGATGATAAGTCAATTCTGGATAATAATTAGAAACAAAGCCGCTTTCTACCGTCTTAAACGTTAACGTTTGTTCATCAACCACCATTCTAAACGGAATCTCGTATTCTTTTTCATTCATAACTATCTGATTGGTAATCATATAACGATAAACACTCCCGCTAGTAGATGTTACATTCAAGATCACATCAGAGCCTCGAGTTCCAGTAAAATTAGTAATCATCAATGTATCTAAATCCGTCTTATAGTACCATCGGACATAGTTAAAACCCATTTCAAACGCTGATGGCATGGTAAGCAATTGATAACCAACTCCCATATCCACATAAATACGCTGTCCTGATGTCTTCATCACATTCAACCCATTACGAGCATTTGACAACAGCTTATTCATAGTTGTATTTCCAACAACCACTTGAGCATTAAACACTCCGTACATATACGAAGTTGTCGTAATAATCTCATCATTGACCGTTAAATTATCACCGCTAAATAAGATATGACCATGACTTCGCTCAACTTGCATTTCTTTTTCTTTTAAAACGACATGCTCATAAGTCGGTGTAAAGAATGATAATAAGGTGTCTCCATCAAATTCTTCCTGAACCCGCTCTGGGTATAAGCTGTTAATTTCAGCCATCGTCATCTTTTCAGTTGTGATTGGTGAAAAAAAGTTATTGTTCTTAAGTTTAACCTGTGGTTTTTCTGTCAATTGATTAGGGCACACTTTTTCCCAAGTCGCCTCTACCATAGATAGGTATTCTAGTTCAGTAACCGCAGTAGTCTGTGTATCTTTTGCAACACCATAGAAAACAGCTTCGAATTCACCTTTTCCCTTAATAGATGTAAGCCCTACATAACCAAATTCATATTGGTAAACTTCACTAGCAAGCTTTTCTTTAAAGATTGATTCTGGCGAATTGGTTTCTTTATAGCTTAACCCAAAGAATTGATAACCATCGGTTGAATAAGAGGTAGCTTTCGTAAGAGCACCTTGTTGCAAATAAGGAAACTTTCCTTCTCCTTGTGGTTGATTTTGTCTAGAACAAACCACATAACCATATTTTTCATGATCAAACACTTTATAATCTACATATTGACTCGTATAAGCTTCATTTGACTGAATCATTCCGCGATTTGCAAGTCCAACATCTTGTCCATAAAGAACATCAACTACTTTATCGCCTGCATCAACTTCGACTTTCCAAAACCAAATCCCTTCGCTAGCTAGGGTAAATGTCACTTTATATGCAACATTGCCACTTGCTCCAATCCACTGAACTTGTGAATTACCGTGAAAGAAGCGACTTCCTGATTGAATACCAATCATCGGTTTAACTGAATTAATATTCTCTGCTTCATCATAAATTCGTAAATAAATATTATTCATGGACCCATCAACCAAATTACCACGAATCTGATTAATCATTGCTTGGCCATGTGTAATTTCAAACAAATCCCCACTTTGTAAAAACGAAAACATTGTTTCCCCTGATACAAGATTGATTTTATTTTCCTCACCACCATTCCCAGTGGTATTTAACTTATATCGTTCATCACTCATCTTAATCAACCTCCAATAAACAATCACTAAATTACTGCAAAACGAATTTCCCTTTCAACACATCCACACTACTTCCTCCAATATAAACCTCAAAAACACCTAGATCACTGGTAAAGCTCAAGTCCCGATGATGATACCTTAAATCAGCCTCACTCAGCTCGAAAGTAACAATTTTAGATTCGCCAGCCTTAAGTAACACCAACTCATGTCCTTTAAGTTCTTTTAGAGGTCTGGAAACCTCAGCCACCAAATCGCGAATATATAATTGAACAACCTCCTTACCTGTTCGTGAGCCTGTATTGGTTACTTTAACAGAAACAGTTAATATCTCACTGCTTGTTATTTCTGGTGAACTCAACTGCAAGTCTTCATATTCAAACGTTGTATAACTCAATCCAAATCCAAATGGAATCAATGGTTCGTTAGGAATATCTAAATATTTAGATACGTAAGCGTTCGGTGCATCTAAGACATTGGGACGACCAGTATTTAAATGGTTGTAGTAAACTGGTATTTGCCCTACAGAATAAGGGAATGTCATAGCAAGTTTCCCTGAGGGATTAACATCACCAAATAAGATATTTGCCACTGCATTTCCGCCTTCTGTTCCAGGATACCATGCTTCTACAACGGCATCTGCTACATCCAATACTCCATGTAAATCAAGCGGTCGACCATTGAATAAGACAACGACGACTTTTTTACGTTGGCTTTTAACCTCAGCTAATAATTCTAGTTGTTTTAAAGGCAATTTAATATCTGCACGACAGCTCGCCTCACCACTCCAACATGCAGGTTCTCCAAGAGCTAAGACGACAATCTCTGATGTTTCCTCTAAAATAGCACCTTTGTTTTTAAAAGCATCCATCAGGGTTACTGAGTCTTTGGCTTTTCCCTTCCATGACCAAGCACCTAGAATGCTACCTTCGTCAGCGAACGGACCTTTTAGGGCAACTGTTTGATTTATGTCTAATGGCAGGGTGTTTTCTTCATTTTTCAAAAGTACAATTGATCCTTCTGCTACCTCAAGAGCCGCTTGGCGATGTGCGTCTGATAAAATAACATTGTTTTCTTCTTCTTCACTGGCACCGCGATACGGGTTTTCAAATAATCCCAGTTTATTCTTTAACTCTAGAATACGTAAGACTGCTTCATCTAACAATTTTACATCAACTTTGCCATCATTTATCAAATCTTTTAAGCTATTAATATAGCATGGAGTCATCATTTCAATGTCCAATCCTGCATGAATAGCTTGATAAGCAGCATCACGTTCATCGACCGCTGTCCCATGTACAATAGCCTCCTTGACAGCACCCCAATCGGAAATCAAGACACCGTTAAAGTCCATTTCCTTGCGCAAAACATCTCGCATCAGCCATTTGTTGCTTGTTGCAGGCACGCCATCAACCAAGTTGAATGAAGTCATTACCATCTCACATCCGACATCTAAGGCCGCCTTATAAGCAGGAAGATATTCTTCGCGAAGTCGCCTTTCGGACATATCCACTGTGTTATAATCACGCCCACCTTCTGGCGCACCATAGGCGGCAAAATGCTTCACACAAGCAGCTACTTTATTGAGATTATTTGTTAAATCATTACCCTGGAAACCACGAACAAAAGCTTTCGCAAATTCACTATTTAAATAAGCGTCCTCACCTGTTGTTTCTAGAACTCTTCCCCATCTTGGATCGCGCACTAAATCCACCATTGGTGCAAATGTCACATGAGTTCCAGCAACTGCTGCTTCCTTTGCTGCTACTGCCGCACTTTTTTCTGCTAAGTCTAGATCCCATGAACAACCAATAGCAAGGGGAATTGGAAAAATCGTCTGATAACCATGAACCACATCTGCCATAAACAGAAGTGGAATACCTAGGCGATTTTTTGTCAAATACTCCTTTTGGATTCTAATAACTTCTTCAGCTCCCGTAACCCCCAAGACAGAGCCGCTATTTGCTACCGCCGCCACACTAATTCCCATATCTTTTATCGGCCCAGTTATTTCTGCATGAGCTGCTTGGTAAAATTCGCCCCCTAATTGCATCAATTGCGCAACCTTCTCATCAATGGTCATCTCTGATAATAATTTTTTCAAATCCTTCATTTTTAAACCTCCAAAAAACGGTGAAACGTTTCGATAACGCCATTATACTTGTTGGTTTTATAAATGTCAAGTCTTTTTTTTACATTTTCGAAAATGCTTTGTATTTCATTTTTATTCCTCTTAGCATGTATAAAAACCACTTGCGATTTTGTAAATTTGTGATACAATAAGGTTCAGTTTAGAGTCACACCTAGTCAAATTTGGAGGTTTAGCATGAAAAAGCAAAAGCAAATTTTAACAAATAATATCTGCAATTTTTCTAAAATTTCATTATTTTTGTCCGTATTGATCGTCATTATGTTCGTATTTTCTGCATGTGAACAAGATGAAGTTATTGATTCACATCGCCCGCAAGTCTATACAAATGGTTTTCCTGTGGTTGCTATTGATGTGGATTTCGCATTTCCTATCGATTGGAGCAGCTCTCCAAATGATTTACAATTTTTCAGGGAAAACTGGCTTGGAGCTACTTTAAACGTCAGCAATACTAGTGAACAATTTGAAATGACAGATGTCGATATTCTTGCTAGAGGACGCGGTAATAGCACATGGTGGTCATTTGGTGAAAAAAGGCCTATTAGATTTAGATTCCCTGATGATGCCTGGCAGGCTATGTTTGACTCTCCTCACGTCGGTCGTGACTGGGTTACATTTGCAAACGTTGCCGATCCTTCTCATTTGAGAAATTTTGCCGCCTACTATCTAGCAGATTTACTTTCCTTTCACTTTACCCCTCAAACATGGTTCGTTCATCTCTATCTAGACGGTGACTATCGCGGTGTCTATCTTCTACTCGATGAGCGTGAAGCCATAGAAGGTCGTGGAAATTTAACGCTTCATGAAGACCCAGCTATTTCGGAATATATGATCGAATTCGACATCAGAACTCGCGATTCAGATGAGGCTGTTAATACACACTGGGTAGATGTTCGTGGTCCTTGGGATATTAGACACCCTAGCACATCTGCATGGATGTCTGAGCCAAACAACCCTCATGCCCTATATGTTGAAGATTTTTTAACTCGTGTTGACGATGCTATCTTAAATCAAGATCAAGCTACTCTTGAAACTTTAATTGACCTTGAAACTTTTATTGATTATTATCTTGTGCATGAATTCATGAGAAACCAAGACACCCGTTGGTCTAGTATGTTTTTCACTATCAGAGGGCAAAATGAAAATAGACGTTTATATGCAGGTCCCGTTTGGGATTTCGACCTAAGTGCCGGATCAACCTACTATGTTTCAAGCCCGATTGGCAGTCATGCTGTTCGTAGCTATTATGAGAGTTCTCGGATGGATTGGTTCTACCATCTGTATCATGCTGATTGGTTTAGAGATTTAGCAAACCAACGTTGGAAAGATATAAGAGATCAAGAAATCAGCCAAATGATGACCCGTGTCCACTATATAGCGACCACTTTTGAAAATGAATTTGATCGTGATTTTACAAGATGGCCCAATCAAGGAAATCTTCACGAAAACTGGAATTCATCTGCACAAACTCGCATCTTATCAGGCCCTTTAGCACAAACTGAGTACCTGCTTGAATGGATGGATGCAAGAGTCCATTGGATGGATGAATGGTTAGCAAAATAAAACATCGTTATGAGTTGATTATTCGCGTACTATCAATAGCATTTTTCGACTAAATGTGCTATACTAATAACTCCAACAACAACAACGAGGAGTTTTGTCATGTCAAACAGAAATTCAATTTCAAATAATAAACGCCCTACCACTAGAGGTAGGATAAATTCAAGAACGACGCCAGGTAGAAATGGACAATCCAGAGCTGGTGGTCGTCAGAAAAAAGGTTCTAATATTAATGGATTTAAATGCATTTTAGTCGCTATCGTCATCCTCTTTGTCATCGTATTTGCGCGAAATAATTTCAACGTAAATGAAACTATCGAAGATTTCACTAGTCTGCGATTTTTGGAAATTTTTCTAGGTGAACAACCCCCTGAAATCGTGTTTTCCGATGATTTTTATGCGAAAACGGACTATTTAGCAAACCTTTATCCTGAAGGACGTGATGTTTATTACTTAGATGTTATGACCATTCAAGCGAGCGATTGGGAGTATGAAAAAATGCTTATTGGCGGGCACGACCACCTAGATCGGACACTACCGATTATTGCTTATCTTTCCCAGCGCAATTTAGGACGTTCCGAATCACGTGGTTCACAAACACATCAGCCTACAGGTTGGAATCAAAATCGTCACGAGATAGATGGTACAGAAGTCTGGATTAAAAATAGGGGGCACTTAATTGCTTACACCTTAAGCTTTAATTTCAATACCTATGGACAATTCGCCTACGGATATCTTGGAAGTGACGATGATCCTGTCAACTTATTTACCCAAACAGCCCATTCCAACCAAAACATCATGACCTATTACGAAGATCAAATCCGCGATATCCTTCGCGCAGGTAGTGAAGTCGTCTTCAAAGCAGCTCCCATCTTCAGGGATGATGAACTTATGGCACGAGGCATCTGGCTTCAAGTTGTTTCTACCTGCGAAGATCTCATATTTAGCGTCTTTATCTTTAATGAGCAGCCCGGTGTTATTATCGACCACGCCACAGGTGAAAATTGGATATATTAAAACGACCACTTTAGAAAACACATCACTTACAAAAAGGTGATGTGTTTAAATTTTTCTCCAAAAAAAACCACACAACTGTTGATAAAAATCGCCAAATATGTTACAATGGTTTTATGAGCAAAAACACGGTTTTCACCCAAATATTCGTCAGAAATCGAGTGAAAACGCCAATCATTTCCGAAATGGTTACCAAGGGTGTTTATGTTCACGAGTGATTTGAAAATTTTTTGCGTACCTCTATATGTAGGGACATTTCTTCCTACAAAAAAGTAGAGGGAGATGTAATAATGTCGAAGCAAAAATTAAACACAAAAATCAATACCAGATTAACAACAGCCATAAAAGCCACAGATGGAAAAATCATGTACGATGCATCCTGTAAAAAAATACTAGCTGATAAAACGATCCTAGCATTTATCATGAAAGAATGTGTCGCAGAATATGCTGATATAACTATCAAGGATATCGCAGAACGCTACATAGAAGGAACTCCTGATGTAGGTGTCACAGATGTCTTTTCAGGTAAAACGATCCAAGGATTACCAACAGAACTACTAGCCTCAAGCAGTGGCAAAATATTCTTTGACATCAGATATAAAGCGATAGCCCCTAAAGATGATGGTTACATTGAATTAATCATCAACGTCGAAGCACAAAACGATCAATACCCAGGCTATCCATTACTAAAGCGAGGAATCTATTATAGCTGTTTAATGATATCAAGCCAATATGGAACAGAGTTTGATAAACTAAACTATAACAAACTAAAAAAAGTATATTCGATCTGGCTATGCCGAAATGCACCAGAAAGTGTAGCCAACAGTATCGTAGCTTATGAGATGAATGAGAAAAACATAGTTGGTAGTGTTAAAGAGAAGAAGGAGCATTATGATTTACTGACAGTTGTGATGGTTCATCTTGGTAGTGCAAAGGAAAAGGAAAAAAATAAGCAGAGTTCAGATATGCTAAATCTCTTTAATCGACTGTTTTCGCAAGAGATTAGAGCGCAAGAGAAATTAAAGATACTAGAAGAAGAATATGCCATATCACCGAGTGAAGAACTAGAAAGAGAGGTTGTAGAAATGTGTAATTGGAGCAAAACGGTTGAAGATACAGCGGGTAAGCGTGGATTTGATAGAGGACATGCAGAAGGAGTAGAGGAAAAAGCTATCGAAATGGCAAAAAAACTCCTCAAACGTGGCCTATCCCCACTTGAGATTGCAGAAGACAGTGGCCTTAGAGTCGAGGTAGTTGAGAAACTACAAAAAAACTAATCCAGATGTGCAATTGAAGCAAAACAATTGAACATATTGCTCACAGGTGTGGATTTGAAAAAGAGTACGATGAAGGATAATCAGGTCATTATTCTAAAAAGGCACTTAATGTACAAAAAATTTTAAATACTAAAAAAATACATCTCCAGTCAAAAATAGGCTTGGGATGTATTTTCATAAGTGTTATTTTGTAGTAATTCCTGATGAAATTTCTCACTAAAAGCGAAGTATAAAAGTTGACCGATTATTATTTCCCATAAGTTGCACGCCAAGCACTTTCGATAATGGCTTTAATTTCAGGATTTTTCGGCGTCCAGCCAAGCACCTTCTGA
>JGI24703J35330_11748762_pt1 | contig 32418 bp, 29 predicted proteins | sample TergutNt197P1_FD_35330 | JGI IMG/M metagenome (IMG submission 35330)
CAACCCCATTTACTGTTGATTCTTTTTGACCAATGGCCACGTAAATACAGATCACATCTTGACCTTTTTGGTTAATTACTGCATCAACTGCAATGGCCGTTTTTCCAGTTTGACGATCGCCGATGATGAGTTCGCGTTGACCACGCCCAATGGGTACTAGGGCATCAATGGCCTTAATGCCTGTTTGGAGAGGCTCGTCTACTGATTTCCGCTCCATAACGCCTGTTGCTTTGACTTCAATCGGGCGCTCTTTTTCAAAAGCGATAGGACCTAAGCCATCAATGGGAACACCTAATCCATCAATAACACGTCCAATTAAAGCATCCCCTACTGGAACAGACATGATTTGTCTAGTTCTTTTGACAGCATCTTTTTCTTTGATATGACGCGTATCGCCAAAAATCATTACCCCGACGTTATTTTTCTCTAAATTTTGTGCCATGCCAATGGCACCTGATTCAAATTGTAAAACTTCACCAGCCATAACATTTTTTAACCCGTGAACACGAGCGATTCCGTCTCCTACACTCATGACTATCCCTGTTTCACTGACATCGATCACGCTTTCGTACTCTTTAATCTTATTTTTTAATTTTTCATTCATTCGATCCAAATTAATCGCCATTAAAAGTCACCTCGCTTCCTCTTCATACCCATCTTTAAAAGATTGCTTCAATTGCTTTAAATGGGTTTTGACTGTATGGTCGTATACATGGTCGCTAATTTTAACTTTATAGCCACCCAGCAACGATTTATCGATCACTGATGTAAAATGAACCTGTTTGTCCAATTTTTTGCTAAAAACCATTGTTAATTGCTCAAGTTGCTCCTTAGTAAGTGCCACAGCGCTATAGACCTCACCTTCGATAACCCCAGCTAAGTCTTCTAAATAATGTGCTATGGTCTTTTCATACACTTCTGCTAAAACTTCTATCCGATCGAATAAATGATTCTCAATCAGTAGCATCAAAAAATCCATGAAAAGCTTTGAAAACTCGTCACCAAAGACTTCCTTAACAATTGTTTTTTTATGTTCAACCACAACAGTTGGGCTAACCATCAAATTCAAAAATTCCTGATTCAATCTTAATAGATCAATAATCGCTTTTAGCTCAGTTCGAACTTGATCAACACTTTTTGATTCATAAGCGTTTACTATCAACTGCCACACGTGAACCTCATAAGTATTATTCATCTTCATCACCTACTTTAGCAATAAAATCAGCAAATAACTGCTCGTGTGTTTTAGCATCAATCTCTTTTTTAATGACCGCCTCAGCACCACTAGCAACAAGATCAAGAATTTCTTCTTTCAACTTTGCCTGAGCTACCAACTTATCATCTTCAATGGCAAGAGCAACCTTGGCTAACTTATCACTAACTTCTCCTCTGGCATCAGCAATCATCTCATCATAGTGAAGTCGACCTTGAGCTCTTGATGCTTCAATAATTTCTTCCGCTTCTATTTCAACTTGACTTAGGCGTGCTTCATATTCTTCTTTAAATTGCTGACCTTCTTTTTTAGCGTCCTCTGCTTCCTGAAAGCCAACATTCAAAAAAGCTTGACGCTCGCTTAAAAATGCTTTAGTCGGAATCCAAGCAAATCGCTTAAAGACAAAAAACAAAAAGCATAAAGAAACCAATTGGAGGATCAACTGTGTCCAATTCGGTATAATTTCAATATTCGGTATTTCTATTGATGGCATGAATTCGACCTCCTTAGCCACCTTTTATGGTCATAACTTGACTAGGTAGCAAAAATTAAGAGAAACGCAATCAATAACCCATAAAGTGCTGCTGTTTCAGACATCCCTAAACTAACAATCATAATTTGCCTAATTTCATCTTTTGCCTCAGGCTGTCTTCCTACTGCCGCGACTGCTTCTGCCCCAATACGACCTTGCGCCATGGCAACTGCAATTCCTGGAAATAGGGCGATGGCTGCTGCAATTGAAGCAAGTCCTGAAATAAATCCTGTATCTGTGATTCCTTGTGGTGTGGTTGTTAGTAAAGTTGTTGCTAATGTTGTTAAGTTTTGTAATAACATTGTATTTCCTCCTAGTACTCATTTACTTAAATTTTTTGATTGTTCACGATTTAGCAACAGCATCCTCAAGCCAAATCATAATTAGAAAACTAAAGATTATTGTTTGAATCAACCCCGCAAAAATGTCGAAATAGAAATTTAGAAATGGCATAGCAACCACTAGCCAACCTCTTGCTAGTTGAATCAAAACAAAGCTTATCATACTTCCACTTAGAATGTTGACAAACAAGCGAAGTGATAAAGAAACGATCTTTGATAATTCACCGATTATATTAAGTGGTAATAAAACAGGGAAATCGCCTACGAAAGTATCCTTTATATATCCTTTAAAACCTTTCGCTTTTATCGCTGCAATCACAAGGTAAGTCAAAGAAAAGATCGCGAGTCCTAAGGTGACATTATAATTACTCGTTGGTGCTGTTAAGCCAAAAAGGCCAAATAAATTTGCAACGACCAAGTAAATGATAAGCATCCCAATAAATGGACCAAAAATTCCATTTTTAGAACCCATAATTGACTGACAAAGACTTTCGATGCTTGTAACGAGAAATTCGATTAGAAATACGACACCTCGTGAGGGTTTCGTAGGATCTGCTTTTTTGATTTTTCTGCTACAAATCACAAAAAAAATACTCAAAATAGCAACAATCACAACAGAATTCAACACACCTGCTGAGATTAGTGTTTCCCCATTTAAAGCAATAAATATATCCACCTTATCACTCCTTTCAACTCTCTTCAGTGCTATTTTCGGCACCCTTTTTTGGAAAAAACGCCTCCAATTTAAGAGTTAATGCAATCATGGAAATTCCCACAGCAAAACCGATAATTGCTTGGAAATCACCAAATTGGATAATTAAATACAAAGAAATGGCATATAAGACAAAGCGAGGTAAAAACCCAGAGGATCTAGGACGCTTTATACCTTGAACTTGCGATTTTCCAGCCTCTATTATCCGATCGGCGCTCATGATAATTAATCGGAAGCTAATCAAATTAACCATCACACCTATCCAGAATCCACCTAGCATTTGCAAGATTGACCAGCTCATAAAAAAGGCAATCACTACAAGTATTATCATCACCAATAACGACAATATTAATACCTGCTTAAATATCTTTCGGACTGGATCATCATTTTGCCCAAACATTCTTACCATCACCTCAGCTAAATATATTTTCATAGTTAATAAATCAAGAAAATCACCTACTTCCAGCCCATTTTGCCTATCTATTGACATACGACTGCAAACTAAGTGATTTAACTTAATCGCTTGATAAATCATTAACATAAGAATAAAGAAATTTTATCACTAAACATTTCCGTTGTCAAGGATTTTTGCACCCTAGAAAACGCAATCACATTCGAATTTAGTAAATTTTAGTAAATCTTCACTTTAAAGCTTCTCTACAAGCAAACTTGTCCCCATTCCGCCCCCAATACAAAGCGTTGCAAGTCCTGTTTTTGCATCACTACGTTTCATCTCATATAGTAGCGTTGTCAAGATGCGTGCGCCTGATGCTCCAATCGGATGTCCTAAAGAAATCGCTCCGCCATTTACATTGACATGACTTACATCTTCAATACTAAGGCCTTTAATAACTGATAAAGCTTGTGCGGCAAAAGCTTCATTTGATTCAATCAAATCTATATCTTCAATTTCCATCCCTGCTAAATCTAAAGCTTTTTCTACTGATGGCACAACCCCATAACCCATGATTTGTGGATCAATGCCATGCGTGGCATATGATACAATTTTTGCCATCGGTGTTAAACCTAATTGATCGCATTTTTCTTTAGACATAACAATCAGCATCGCTGCACCATCATTCAAACCCGAAGCATTCGCTGCGGTTACTGTCCCATCCTTTTTGAAAGCTGGTCGCAGTTTACCTAAACCTTCTGCGGTAACGCCAGCACGCGGCGGCTCATCAGTATCAAAAACAATAGGATTTCCTTTTCGCTGTGGTATTTCAATCGGTACAATTTCATCCTTAAATTTACCAGCAGCGATCGCAACTTCTGCCTTATTTTGACTATTGGCAGCAAAAGCATCTTGTTCCTCACGGCTGATGTGATACTTTTGGGCAAGATTTTCAGCTGTAATACCCATATGCACACCGCTGAATGCATCAGTTAAGCCATCTTTAATCAGAGTATCAATTATGTTGCTATCTCCCATGCGAAGTCCTGTTCTTACATTTGGCATCACATAAGCAGCATTCGACATCGATTCACAACCACCTGCTAAAATAATATCTGCATCCCCTGCTTTAATTAATTGTGCCGCTAGACTGACAGTCCGCAAACCAGATCCACAAATTAAATTGATTGTTGTTGCAGGTACTTCGACAGGCACTCCTGCCCCTACCGAGACTTGTCTTGCAACACCTTGACCAAGCCCTGCTGACAAGACATTTCCAATATAAGCCTCATCAATCATATCAGGAGTAATTCCTGCGCGCTTAATAGCTTCTTTGGCAGTTATAACTCCTAATTCAACAGCTGACAAAGCTGCTAAGCTCCCGCCAAAATTGCCGATCGCTGTCCTTGCTGCGCTTACAATAACTACTTCTCTCATTATATTTGCCTCCTTTTCAAGAAAGCAAGGCAAATAACCGTGCCTTGCTTTCTTGAATTGTTCATATCTCTAAATTTCTAAATCAAGTAAGTAAGAAGACAGCCCTTTACCATGCATATCCAAAGATAAAGTCTGTGTAACGCCACCACCGAGTGCATCATCCATTACAAAGTTAAATGCGCCTAGTTGTGGCAATTCATAGCGTTTGACTTCTCCTTTAACAATATCTTTATACCATTCTTTAACCACTTCAGCAGTCACTTTCTCTTTTAACAAATCATAATCTTTCATGTCGTAAGCAATCAAAGAAACATTTGATATATTCCCTTTGTCACCTGTTCTACTGTGTGCAATTTCCCAAAGTTTCATCTTTAAACCTCCTCCATCTTAACGATTTGTGTAATGTCATTGCGATCAATAAGCATCGATGAAACAGCTACGATTTCACGAACTGCTTTCGTAGCACCACAACCACCTGCTGGACCATTAACATAAAGTGCCTCGACTTCTTCACCAATGCGACTTGCCTTCACACGGTCTTTTGTTCGAGCAGAAATTCTTAAACGAACCTCAGCTGGTGTTACATAATCATGTGTATCATTCCAATAAATCGAGTTAATACCAATCAGATCGACTTTGATTTCTTCCATCGTAATACCACGGAGTTCCAAGCGTTTTAAAACAATATCCCCTGCTAATTTTGCACGTTCAACACATCCTGGACCACCATAACTAATTTCGCCATCACCAATAAAGTCGCCACGATGACCGATTGAGACTTTTAGCGCATCAGGTCTTTGTCTACCTGTTGCACCTTTAACTTGGACAACATCCTCGCCAAGTTGGATGAAGGTAATGTTTGAAAAGTCCGCAACCACATCTGGTGTTATGTAATTTGAAGGGTCGTGAATTTCATATAATAATTGCTCAGTACAAGTATGTGTGTCGACTACACCGCCTGAGGTTTCCACCTTTGTAATAAAGAATTCGCCATCCTCACTGATCTCGGCAATCGGGAAGCCTAACAGATGTAAGTTTGGAATATCCTTTTTACCAGGTTCTGCGTAATAGCCACCTGTAACTTGACCACCACATTCTAGTAAATGACCTAATGCAGTCGCTTTGCCAAGCAAATCCCAATCATCCATTTTCCATCCAAATTCATAAATAAGTGGTGCCATAAAAATTGCTGGATCAGAAACTCTTCCTGTAATGACAATATCAGCTCCATCTTTTAAAGCTTGGACAATGCCTTCTGATCCTATATAAGTATTAGCAGAAACAACACCTGGTAAATCTTTTAATGGTGCTTTTGTTTCCCATACTTCTGTATCTTGATATTTGTCAATATTCTCTAAAATATCATCACCCAAAACAGCTGCCATTTTTAATCCTGTAATTGCCTGTTTTTTAGCAATCTCAATACACACTTTGATTGCGGCTTCTGGATTAGCTGCTCCCATGTTAGAAATAACTTTTGTTCCATGCTTTTTAATTAATGGAATTACCTTTTCCATTCGGTATCTTAGCAAACCATTATATCCCTTAGTCGGATCTTTTAATTTTTCCATTTGAGCAATAGCTATCGTACGCTCTGCCAAACATTCAAAACTTATATAATCCAGATTCCCTTTTTCAATTAATTCCAAAGCTGGCTCTAGGCGATCACCTGCATAACCTGCTCCACTTCCGATACGAATTGTTTTCATCTCTTATAACTCCCTTCAATTTAAAGTGCAATGGCAATCGATCCAATAACTATCGCTACTACTAACATAACCATGGTCGTTAAAAATGCGAAAATAAATGTTTTCTTTTGATGCTCACCTAAATCAATTCCAACTAGGCCAATTAACAAGAATGTTGCCGGTGTTAGTGGACTCATTGGAAAGCCAAGTGACATTTGTCCAATGATCGATGCACGCGCAACCATGACTGGATTTCCACCAAATGCTTCATAAGCATTAGCAAGAACTGGCATAATCCCAAAGTAAAATGAATCAGGATCAAAAAGGAAACTAGCCGGCATAGAAATGATTCCAACAATTACCGGGAATGCGCCACCTAATCCGTCTGGAATAAGATTAACAATCGAAACAGACATTGCTTCAATCATGCCGGAATTTGTCATTATACCAATAAATGCACCAGCAGCAAATAGCGTACTTGCCATCATCAATGCTGATTTGGCATGTGTATCAATTCGTTCTTTTTGAATTTTCAAATTAGGGTAATTAACCATTAAAGCAATACAGGTTGCAATCATAAAAATAACAGCAGGTGGCAAAGTTCCGCGCATTAAGAAAACAACAGCTACTACGATAAAGGCTAAATTAAGCAAAAATAATTTTGGACGAGCTAAAGGATTATCTTCCTTGTCCGCACTTTCAAGTGCATTAAGATCTAAGGCTTCTAAAGATGTAGCAAGCCTTGTCTTTTCCTTTTTTCCTAAAAAGACTGCAACAGCTACTACAAATAATAAACCTGCTGCCATTGGAATTATCATTGGAGTAAATATTTGATCTACTGTTGAATCTAAGGCGGTTACTGCACGGAGGGTTGGTCCTCCCCAAGGTAGCATATTCATCGTACCAGCCGATAGAGCAACTAATGTTGCCAACATACCTTTACTCATCCCTAACTTGTTATAAAGTGGCAATAATGCTGGAATAGCAATTAAGAAAGTTGATGCACCTGAACCATCCAAATGGACCAAACAAGCTAAAATAACTGTACCGACACCAATTTTAATCGGATCTTTTCCGACTACTTTTAAAATTCTAGCAATAATCGGATCAAATGTACCAGCATCCATCAAAATACCAAAGAATAAAATGGCGAAAATAAACATGACACCTGTCGGTGCAATATTTGTAATCCCGCGTGAAATATAGCCTCCTAGTTCACCACCGTGACCAATTATTAACGCTGAGATTATAGGTACCAATATTAAAGCTACCATAGTTTGCACTTTTTTGGTCATAATTAATGCGATGACAACCAAAACTGTTAAGAAACCTACTAAAGCTAACATAAAACTCCTCCTAAAATAATTTAGATTTTATTTTTGATACACATCCCCCATCCTAATGCTTATTTTATTTCTGTTAATATCAAATCTGCCCCAGTTGCTTCTTGAATTTCTTCAACACTATACAAAGGATTAATTTCTTTCAATACTAATCCTTCTGGCGTGAGTTCGATGACACCCATTTCTGTGACAATCAAATCAACTGCCTTCACTGCAGTCAGAGGAAGTGTGCATGACTTCAAAATTTTATGATTCCCCTTGGCAGTATGCTCCATCGCCACAATAACCCTTTTCGCACCAGAGAGCAAATCCATAGCACCGCCCATTCCTGGAACCATTTTTCCTGGAATCATGTAATTGGCAATATTTCCCTGCTCGTCAACTTGCAAAGCACCAAGGACTGTTAATGCCACATGCCCACCTCGGATGATTCCAAACGAGACAGATGAATCAAAGAATGCTCCTCCTGCTTGAATAGATACAGGTTGGCCACCAGCATTGACAATTGTTGGATCAATATCAGCTTCCATCGGCGTTGGCCCAAGTCCTACAAAACCATTTTCGGACTGAAAATGAATCGTTACATCCTCAGGCACATAGTTGGCAACATGCGTTGGCAAACCAATACCTAAATTAACAACGGTCCCGTCCTGCAGTTCCTGCGCAACACGCTTCGCGATATAAATTTGCTTTTCTTGCTTATCCATTTTCAACACCTCCTGGCACAATGTAATTAACAAACACGCCTGGTGTTACTACCGAATTCGGATCGATTTCACCAATTTCAACAACTACTTCCGCTTCAACGATCGTAACTGTTGCTGCTGATGCCATAATGTGATTAAAATTGTTCGTCGACCCCTTATATACAATATTTCCCTGCCTATCTACGGTTGAACCAAAAATAATTGCAAAATCTGCTGCTAATGGCTTTTCTAATAAATAAACTTCGCCATCTACTTCAATTTTTTGCTTATTCTCCTCAACCAATGTTCCCACACCTGTTTTTGTCAAAAAGCCTCCTAATCCATATCCGTGTGCTCTAATCTGCTCAATAAGCGTACCTTGTGGAACAAGATCGACTTCAATTTCACCTGCCGTCATTTGACGTCCTGTTTCTTTATTAAGCCCAATATGAGAAGCGATAACTTTTTTGACTTGCTTATTAACGACCAACTTTCCTACACCATAATCTTCTAAACCACTATCGTTACAAATAAGGGTAATATCTTTAATATTTTTTTTGACTATGGCATCAATAATAGTATGCGCTGAACCGTTGCCCATAAATCCACCAAACATAATGGTCGCACCGTCGTGAATTTTATCGATAGCTTCTTGACATGTTATGATTTTATTCATGCTGTCCTCCTTTCGTTTTAACATCCACTTTATTCCTGATGTCAAAATTTGCGTTTTTCGAAACCGATTGCAATCGTTACACAATTAGTATAACGGATGGAGGCCAATATGTCTAACACACAAAATTAATACCCATGATAAGTTTACCTTATCATTTTTTAAGTTGAACTCATCATTTTTTTGTGGTATAATCCCTTCAAAAATAGATATAGCTTCAAATCAATCACTAAGGAGGTTTCTTATATGGACATTAGACATTTAGAATACTTTATCGCCATTGTAGACGCCAATTATAATCTGTCAAAAGCTGCTCAAACCATCCATATTTCCCAATCTGCTCTTAGTCAAATGATCAAAATATTTGAAGAAAATGAAAAAATCCTCCTTTTTGAAAGAAGCTATAGCAAACTTAAACATCTGACACCCGCGGGTGAAAAACTTTATGAACACGCCAAAATCATCACCAAAAACTACGAAACAATGATGGAAGAAATCAGGAATTTCAAAACTGAATTAGTCGGTGAAATCCGCATTGGCGTACCTCCTTTTATTATTTCAACGGTCTTTTCACAAGTCATAAGTGAATTAAAACGTCATAATCCAAATATCACAATTACTATTGTGGAAATTGGCGCTTATCACCTAAAAGAAAAATTGCGTTTGGAAGAGGTGGATATCGCCATAATGCTTCACCCTACTGAGCTTAAGTCTGATCAAGTAGAGGAGGTTCTTTTAATCGAGAACGAGCTCTGCGCTTTTATGGATGCCAAAAATCCATTGGCTGATGCTGCAAACATTCCGTGGACAGCTTTAAACAACGCTCCTCTAGCCATTTTCGACAAAAGCTATATGATTCACCAACAACTTATGAGTGAATTCAAAAAGCGACAACTCACACCAAACATCCTTATCCAATCTAACTATTGGGACTTCATCTTACGTTCAACCTTTAAAACAGATATTATCACCATCCTTCCAGCTGTTACTCTTGACTATTTCCCTGCTCATAATATTAGTTGTGTCACTTTTGATGAGCCGATAAAATGGCAAGTTGTTATGTGTCGAAACAAAAAAAAGACTTATTCCAAACTTGCAGAATTCGTCTTCGAAACTATTATCGAGCATTTTACCTAAATGTCATGCTATAATATGCACTAAATTTATCTTTTGCTTCTAACAACTGGATTCCTACTTTATCAGCTAGCTCTCCTGATGTTGAATCTGTATCTGCAATACCGTACCAAGGCTCAATGCAGACAAAAGGTGCCATTTTATTTTTCTCATTAATCGGAGCCCAAATTCCAACATAAGGAAAGCCCTCAAAGGTTATTTCGACTTCACGATCATGGGTATATGAACGAAGCAAAATCTCGTTTTCGTTTTCTAAAATCAAAGTCGGATATTCCTCAAAAAAGTCTTTATTTAACGGTAAAAACGGTAGATTCTCAATAATTTCAATCGGTTCATCAAATATTTCTAAAACACCGCGCCCTCTATCTAAAATTCTAGTTGAAATATTCTTGCTGTTGTTCATTTGTAGCGAATAATCATCTAGTTCAGGTCCAGCCATAAAGGCAGGATGTGCTCCGATAGAAAACGGCATTGTTTTCTCTTCGTGGTTGATGACTTCCCAATTTACTACTACTGTATCTCCATTAAGCACGTAACCAATTCGAAGTTCGAAATTAAAAGGATAAAGCTCTTTCGTCACTTCTGTTGCAACAAGTTTGAACCAGATTTCATTGTCTCTTTGACTCACTATTTCAAATTCCATATCCCTTGCAAATCCGTGTTGAGAAAGCTGATACTCCTTGCCATCAACTAAATATTTTCCATTAGCAACACTTCCGACAATCGGGAATAGTACTGGAGAAGTGCGACCCCAAAATTCAGGATTCCCATTCCACAAATAGTCAACCCCATCACGCACAACCCGCTTTAACTCAGCTCCATGCGTTGCCAATTCAATTTCTAATATATTATTTTTCAACCTCAACATAGTCAACAGCTCCTTCGGTAATATGAAACTATTATACCAAAAAAAAGCCTACATTAAAAGAGAAAACGTCTATTCGGACACTTTCTCTTCTAAAAATTTAATCATGACCACAGCGCTCTGCCCAGTCAAATCAATAAACTTCGGCAAATCTTTTACAACTTCAATGAACCCCAATAATTCAAATAATGACTTAACCTCAGGTGTTGATGCTTGAGCTATCAATTTTTTTACGCCCATCTGTCGCGCCTTCTCGTATAGCTTCAAGAACATTTCTAACACTAGGTCAGCTCCTGCAATGCGAGCATCATAAAGAAAATAACGAACAACCCCCATGCTACCATGTGGCTCATAGGACACCATCCCCACGACGTCATCAGCGTCTTTAATCAACACAGAACGCAACAATATTTCTCGGTCAGGTTCTGCATTAGCCTGAGCTCCTCTAATGAATTGCACCACTTTTTCCTCATCAATTTCTGCATATTTTTCAACTTTTATCATCTAGAAAATCCCCCTTAGCACAATGATATGCTAAGAGGAAAAAGATTATAACTACTCAACAACTTTAAATTCATCATCCCCTATTACAATATAGTCGGGAATGTCTACATCGTAGCCATCACTTAAAGCGATTGCTGTTTCTTCTTCAAAATCAACATGGAAGTGAATACCATTTTGATAAACAATGGCTTCAACAAACTTATAATCTGGTTCAATGTATCCTAAGAATAGCATCACTAATCCAAAATAGATAAATAAGCCCGAGATATCTTTAATTGATGTAATAATAGGTCCTGATCCTGTAGCATGGTCACCTTTAAATCTAATTAAGAAATAAGGAACGATAAACCCAAGAAATGCTGACAATGTCATGGTTAAAATCATTGATATGGCTAATGCCATCGAAAGATTTGGCATTCCTAACCAAATATAAGCAATCACACCAACAGCAATACCAGAAAGGATACCAATGACAAAACCAACCAATGATTCTTTTCCAATATGCTTCCAAATGTCTTTTTCCTTCACATGTCCTAAAACAAGTCCGCGAGCAAAAATGGTTGCTGATTGGGTTCCAACACTTCCACCCATATCCATGACAACAGGAATAAAGAATGCGGTGGCAGCAACAGCTTCAAGGATATCTTCAAATCGTTCCATCACACCAGCTGCAAGCATCCCACCTACTAAAGCAATGACAAGTACTGGCAGGCGTAGGCGACAAATTTTACTCAATTTCCCATCAATGAGTACTTCACTTTTCGCTGATTCCCCCCCAGAAATACCCGCATGGGCAAAAATATCTTCTGTTGCTTCATCTTGTAAGATATCCATCGCATCATCAACAGTGATAATACCAATCAAACGATCTTCTTTATCCACAATCGGCACTGCGAGCAAATCTAAGATTTGTAATGATCTAGCTACCTCTTCCTGGTCAGTTCCGGTATGAAAACTCACTGCATCTGAATCCATAATATCAGATACCAATGTATCTGGCTCAGCAATCATTAACTCACGAAGTGTAATAACACCTTCCAGTTTTCTTTTCTCATCAGTAACATAAAGGGTATAGATCGTTTCTTTTTCTTTGGCAATTGTTCTTAATTTTTCTAAAGCTGTACCAGCTGTCCATTCTTTACTTAAACGTACATATTCAGGTGTCATCAAACGCCCTGCTGTTTCTGGTGCAAACCCCATTAATAAGTTGACATCTTCACGATCTTCTTTATTTAATGTCGCTAACATCCTCTTAGCAACAGTTGCTGGTAATTCGTCTAGTAATCTTACCCGATCATCAGGTGCTAATTCACTAAATACAGCACCTGCTTCTTTTTCAGCTAAAGAGCTAATCAGGTTTTGTTGATCATTTAAATCTAGCCCTTCAAATACTTCTAAGGCTAAGTCTTTATCTAATAGGCGATATGCCATGACCAATTCTTCATTTGAAAATTCATCCATAATTTGGATAATTTCTAATTCATTGGCCTCGTTTAAAATTTTCTTTAATCCATTAATTTCTTTTGCTTTGAGGTGAGTCAAAACAGCTTCTTTGAAATCCATCATATTCAATTACCTCCGATATTTTAGTATTCCTTATTTTTACTGCTTTATGAATGTGCTGACTGGGCGGTTCTTCCATTTTGACCCACCTCCTTCTTCATTATTTTATGTTGGCATGTCGTGTTTAGCGCTAAAAAAGACAACTCAAAAGGGAGTTGTCTTCATTACAAATTTACCTTGTCTTCGCAAAAATAAGCCTAACTCGCCAATTTCAGCCAAAAAAGATAATATAAAAGTCACTCCTCGTCTGAGTTTAAGCACTAGAAGACGTAATGACGTCAATTTACGAAAGCATCTCGTAAATTTATAGCTACCTTATCCATTGCCTTAATCCGACAACAGCTGTTCTACCCATTGGCATCTCTCGATATTTCCGGGCAGTAGCCTGTGTTCTCCTAGGAGCCGCACCTAACAAGTTATTTAGTTTTGTTCGCCATGAAGTAATATACCATAATCTGGCGAGAATTGCAAGTAATTTTATGTATTTACTTGCATTTATTTTGATTTTCAAAGTTCCAACCTAACATGTTATAGGGCACGATCGAAAAATAACATTGAATTTTATATCTCTTCAGGTACAATAGTGCTACTAAACTATTTTATTTTAGGAGATGTTTATATGGAAAAGTTGCTCAATCCAGGCTCTGAATTATTCCAAATGTCATTGAATTCAGAAATTTATGTAGACAAGAGTGATTTATTGATACACACAAATCGTTTGATTCGTACAAATCAAAGGTTTATTTGCGTAGTCGTCCACGTCGCTTCGGAAAAACCATGGCTGCAAGTATGATGGCAGCTTACTATTCGATGGACTGTCTAAGCATCTAGACAAACCTGCGCTTATTATTGAATTGAAGTGGGATCAAACAGTAAGTAGTGCCATCGACCAGATTAAAAATAAAATTATCCCGCTGCACTTGATGGGTATGAAGGTAATTTGTTGCTTGTGGGTATTAGTTACGATAAATCTACAAAGTCCCATGCTTGTCATATTGAATCTTGGGTTAAATAAAGAAATCAAAGCTCGATTATTCCGCCGATTTGGCGGTTTTAATTTTCTAGTAAATAAAAAACCGCCAACCAGAGAGAGATACTTGGTTGACAGTCTGAAATTATTTCACTTCAACAATTTTCATCACATTAGTATTCCCTTCACCAATCGGCAAGCCAGCTGTAATCACAGCTACATCTCCTACCTCAAGCCCTGCAGTTTCAATAGCTACTTTCTCAGCTTGTGCAATAACAGCATCACCATCTGCTACATCATCAACAATAACAGGATGAACACCCCAGTTTAATGCAAGCAATCTTGCTGCTTTCTCACAGGTTGTTGCTGCAATAATTGGCGCTGATGGACGGTGCTTAGAAATCGTACGTGCAGTTGAGCCACTTCTTGTTGCTGCTACAACCACTGATGCACCTAAATCTGCCACTGAATCCGCTACTGATAACGCAACTGCACTTGAAATGTCACGTTCAGAGCCAGATAAGGCGCGTGCCGTCATCTCATCAAAATCAATTTCAACCTCTGCACGACGTGCGATTCTTGCCATTGTTTCAACAGCTTCTACTGGATATTTTCCTGCTGCCGACTCTCCCGATAACATGACTGCATCTGTTCCATCAAGAACTGCATTCGCAACATCACTCACCTCAGCACGAGTCGGACGTGGATTTTCTTGCATCGACTCTAACATTTGTGTCGCGGTAATAACAATTTTCCCAGCCGCATTACTTTTAGCGATCATTTCTTTTTGAATCATCGGTAATTCCTCAGCAGGAACCTCTACACCTAAATCTCCACGCGCAACCATTACACCATCAGCAGCAGCAATGATTTCATCTAAGTTATCTACACCCTCTTGATTCTCAATTTTAGCGATGATTTTAGTATGTGTATTTCCTTGTTCGGCAAAAATCGCACGGATCGCTTCAACATCCTTTGCACGACGCACGAATGAAGCAGCTAGAAAGTCAACTTGCTCTTTGCAACCAAACACAATATCTGAACGATCTTTTTCATCTAAAAATTCCATATTCAAATTAACATTAGGTACATTGATTCCACGACGGTCTTTGATACGTGCATCATTCTTAACAGTACAGATAATATCTCCCACTGCTTTATCAATTGCAGTAACAGTCAACTCAACATTACCATCATCAACTAAAATCGTTCCACCAACTTCAATATCGTTGATCAAACCTGCGTAATTAACAGAAAATCTCTCAGTTGTCCCTAAAACTTCCGTCATCGCAACTGCAACAGTTTGACCGGCCTTTAACTCAACAGCGCCATTTTCGAATAAATGCGTGCGAATTTCAGGTCCTCTTGTATCTAAAAGAATCGCAACATGCGTCCCTTTTTCAGCATTGATTTCGCGAATAGTATTAAAACGCGCACCTTGTTCTGCGTGGTCGCCGTGAGAGAAGTTACAACGAACAACATTCATCCCTGCATCAACTAATTTACCCATCATTTCTTTTGATTCAGATTTTGGTCCAATTGTACATACCATTTTTGTGTTTTTAAATACTTTATTCATTTTCGTTTCCTCACTTTAATTTAATTTTCATGATTTGAATTTTGAATACTCACTATGATAGCTTACTTGTTAACTCATAAAGCGAGTTATCAAATTCACGCGGCATTTCTAATGCTTCGATAATATCAAAGTGACGCAATTTGTTTTCAATAATTCCAACACAGCGTCCACCAGTCCCCTCTTGCAAAAGCTCCACAGCATAAGCTCCCATTCGGCTTGCCAATACTCGATCCATTGCAGATGGCGATCCACCGCGTTGGATATGACCAAGAACTGTCGCACGAGTTCCAATTCCTGTTTTAGCTTCAATATTTTTAGCCAGTTCATGGGCATCGGTAATATTTTCAGCTAATACAACCAGATAATGCTTTTTCCCATTGGACTTTCCTATTTCGATTTGGTTGATAATTCGATCAATATCAAAGCCTTTTTCGGCAACAACCACATCCTCAGCAGCACTCCCAACAGCTGCATAAATAGATAAATCACCACAATCACGCCCCATTAGCTCAATAATATTGCACCTAGCATGGGAAAATGATGTGTCACGAATTTTATCAATGGCTTCAACTGCGGTATTTAAGGCCGTATCAAAACCAATAGTTAAATCCGTACTTACAATGTCATTATCAATGGTTCCTGGAATGGCAATACAATTTATTCCCATTTCAGTCAATTTTAACGCCCCCATATATGAACCATCGCCACCGACAACAACTAATGCTTCGATGCCATACTTTTCAAGATTTGCAATTCCGATCTTTCGAACTTCTGGATCTTTAAACTCTGGCAATCTGGCTGAACCTAAAAACGTCCCCCCCCGATCAATGATGCTCCCTACATCTTTATGCACTAGTTTTTTGATTTTATCCCCAACTAGACCAGCATAACCATCATAAATACCATAAACCTCGATATTAGATGCTAAAGCTGCTCTAACAACTGCACGAATCGCTGCATTCATACCTGGGGCATCGCCACCAGAAGTTAGCACACCGATTTTTTTAATCATTAAGTACACCTCACAGTACTGATTTTTTGCACTTCACTAGCATATCCGAAATTTATAAAAAAATTCATTTCAGCTATTACACCGAAGCTAAATTATAAACTTTTCACGATAATTGGATTTGCTATACTTTCAATCAACCATTATACCAGTATTTTGCCCACGAATAAAGAGGGAAAACGCAAGAAAGCGCCTTTCTTGTTGTATTTTTTTTCTCAAATGCAAAAATCTGACCGTTTTTTTGGAAAATGATCAGATTTAGCATGATTTTTTCACTTTTTCGTTGTTGATGCAAGTTTGCAAAGTGCAGTCAAACATTGTTCTTATTTAACAGGTTTAATTTTAAAATTAAAATGATAAGCTTTATCCGCCGGCAGATCAAACATAACCTCCGGCCTTGCACCCCAAGAATCATCACCACCCACCCCCATCTCTTTAAGGTTGACAGATAGCACCGTCTGATGAATTTTTGGCAATTCATAAGTATGCATAGCAAATTCTAATTCATGTGATGAATATGGCAGAGCCGAAAAACTTAATGGCTGACTCGGAACACCTTCAATACGCAAGCCTTGCCCTAGTTCGTTAGTAATAGCAGCATAGCGAACACCTGTGTGATTACCACAAGCCTGTGGCATCACATAACCAGGCAAGTTATCGCTGACCTTATTCGTATAAGTTCCGTATGGATTTCCGAATTCACGGTCAGCATAAGTTTCATCTGGACCATAGCCACGCCAAGTTAAGTTCTCGAAATCAGCTGGAATTGAAAGATCCATCCCAAATTTAAACATATCAGAAATATTCTCATATCCATCATAACTCATGGTTACATCTATTTCACCATAAGAATTAATAAAATAACTAACTATCGAGTAAGTTGCAGGCGTTGTATTGTGATTGTATTTAAAAGTAGCCTTTAATCCTGTTTCTAGTTCTTCAAAAATCCGCTCTTCACAGGTCGCATACAAACTGGCAATTTTCCATTGCGCCATCCTAGCTTGAGCACCGTGACCTTTGTCATTGTCCACTGCAGCACGCCAAAAATTCGGCATTAGAGACTTCTGCGGATGATAAATGAAGTCATTTTCCCCATATTTCAACGAAACCAAGCGACCCAATCCACGAGAAAAGATGATTTCAAAGTCATCACCATTAATTCCCACATTAAAATCGCCTTGTACAATGATAAATGGCTTAATCTCACGGCTATCCGCAATAACTTTGGCGTCGATAATTTCCTGACCAAAAGCAATCTTATGATCAGCCGGCGCATAGTCATTCACATTTTTTGTATGAATCGAAACCGTTATGACCTTTTCATCATCGCAATTTGTTAAATCTGCAGGGATTTCGAATGTTGTGGTGGCTAGTGGCTCAAGATTCAATTCAACTCGACCAGATGTTACCACTTTAGCGTTACATTCAACTTGCCATTTGACAATGTATTCTTTTAAATTAATGAAGTTATGCTTATTATAAATTTCAGCAATCCCTTCTTTTATGGTAATACTAAATGGCTGATAAGCCCCTTTTACTGCTAGGGATTTGGTAGTTGGTTGGCGGTCGGCTGTAACGATGCCGTTGGTACAGAAGTTATAATCTGAAGGTCGGTCACCAAAGTCACCACCGTAAGCTAAAAATGGCTTGCCATAGCGGTCTTTTGACCAAATAACCTGATCGATAAAATCCCAAATAAACCCACCTTGATACATGTCGTATTGATCTTCAAGTTCAATATAACGGTTTAAGCCACCGCAAGAATTAGCCATCGCATGAGAGTATTCACAATTGATAAACGGCTTTTCTGGGTTATCTTCTAAGTATTCCTTAATAGCCGAAACCTTGGCATACATGCGGCTTTCCATATCGCTGGTATCATTAAAAGTGCGATCCCAAACAACCCCTTCATAGTGAACAAGTCTGGTATCATCCACTTTCCTGAAATATTCAGACATTTTATAAATAACCTCTCCACCATAAGATTCATTTCCACACGACCACATGATAATAGATGGGTGATTTTTGTCTCTTTGGAAGACATTGTCTGCACGGTCGATAATCGGCGCCAACCATTCTGGGTGGTTATTTGGGATAATATACGATGTATCACGGGCAGGTACGCGCCCAGTTTGAAGTTGCCATGTCCCATGGGTTTCCAAATTGGCTTCATCAATGACATATAGACCATATTTATCGCATAATTCATAAAAATAACTGGCATTTGGATAGTGAGAAGTCCGCACTGCATTAATGTTGTGGGCTTTCATAAATTTAACATCCCACTCCATATCAGCTTTCGTAATAGATCGCCCACGATCGGCAGAAAATTCATGACGGTTAACACCGCGGAACACTGCACGCTTACCGTTGATCATCATTACTTTATTTTTCATTTTAAATTCACGAATACCAACCGGTTGATTAATGACTTCTACTACATCGTCATTTACTTTCAAGGTCATCTCCAAGTTGTAAAGATTCGGCATCTCAGCGCTCCAAAGGTTAGGCTGATCTATTGATAATCTGATCACTCCTTGTCCATCTTCAACTGTGGTTATTCCAACTACTAAAGCATCAATTGTATCTTCCAGTGTTGCTTCAATTACAGCGTTCTCTGCATTTGACGCTTGAATTGTGACATCAACAAATGCTTGGTCATAGGTGTCATTTAAGAGAGTTTTTACAAAGAAATCTTCAATATGCGCCTGTGGCTTAGTATATAAATAGACATCTCTAAAAATCCCTGTCATACGCCAGAAATCCTGGTCTTCTAACCAACTGGCGCTTGAAAATCGGTAAACTTGAACAGCCAATTTATTCTCACCGTCACGCTTAATATACGGGGTTAAATCAAAATCGCTTGGGGTGAAAGAATCTTCACTATAACCAACAAATTCTCCGTTTAACCAGATATTAAAGGCCGTTTCCACACCTTGGAAAGAAATATAAATCGATTCCGTCCAATCTGTTGGAACTTGAAAGGTTCGGATGTAAGATGCGGTCGGGTTAAATTTTTTAGGAATCATTGGAGGTTCAATATCCTCATGAGCATCCCAAGGGTATTGAGTGTTCACGTATTGTGGTTTTCCGTAGCCTTGAAGTTGTATATGCCCCGGAACATCGATACCGCTAAAGCTTGATGTATCAAAATCAAGACGTTCAAAACCAACGGGACGACCAGCTATTGTTTCACTATAAGAGAATTGCCACCTCCCATTTAAACATTGACGCCACGGCATCGACATACCATTTCTAGCTTCCTCTTTTGTGGCATAGTAACGGTGGTCACTCTTTACTTTTAAGCGGTTGATACTAAAAATTTCTGGATTTTCAAGTATTTCAGTTAATGCGTCATGGTTATTCATATTATTTATCATCATCACTCACTCCTGTAAAAATGAATTCATATTTTGTGTTTTCTTTTACAGTATTTGCTTTCAACCTAAGGGCATAAACAGCTTCTTCTTGATTAAAATGATTGGTTGCAACTGCTGATTCTAAGTCAATTTCAAAAAGATCAGGGTCATAGCTTAACTGCAGTTGTTGCCACATCGCTTTTCCGGTTTTAATAATTGGCTTTTCATAAGTCACAAAGTTAGCTTGATAGTTTTTGGCATCTGTTTCATCTACAAGGCGCAATTGTTTAAGCATTGCATCAAGGTAAAATCGTCGCATTAAGGTCCCTTTAGCAGGATAAGCTTCGGAAAGGTTCAAGTCAAATTGACATCCATTCTCATTCATTTCTACTTTCTCAACCATAGCATAATAACCAGCTCCCGCTTGCTGTTCCTGCTCGTTTAGCGTTGGAACAGAATGCCAATTTGAGCGGGTTTGGATGTAGGTGTATCGTTTGTCGGAAAAGTAGTCCGCACTATAAGCGCCAGCGCCAAATTCCACCAAAGTCAGGTTCTCCCCAATCCCGAAAACGAAACTCCCTAAATCATTATGATTATGAGATTCATTATTATTTCCACCTTTTGCTGCAAAAAACAGATCGCTATTTTTGAATATGAGCCATTGGGCGTCTAAAAAGTAGTGTTGAATATCGTTATCCTCAAATATTGCGTTCACATTCACTTTACTCCAAGCTAGATTTCGGCTCAAATGTGCCCATCGGTAGCAATGGTCAAAATTAAAACTGGTTATTTGGTTTCCATGAAAAGATGGAATGTTGAATTTTTCGCTTAAAAAGGCACTCATTCCTGATGGAACTTGTGTTTTAGAGGAGGCATCTGAAAACATGACAAATCGTCCACTTTTATCCTGTAATTTCCCAGGAAATGAAGCGATAGCGGTCAATTTCTCACCCACTAAAAGGTCACTCCCTATATATCGTTCGTAAACCTCAGCAAAATACACAAAGTACCCAAAGCCATATACCCAATAAGAAACACCCTCTGTACAACAGCCATCATCGCCATACCCTGCTAGAAAACAATCCATCGCTGCTAAGCAACGGTTTAAAATCAATTCTTTTTCTTTCTGATTCACATCGAGAACCAAAGCTGTCATGCCAATGGCTCCTGCACAAACGGAACTCCAATTGTTTTCCAACTTCTCCCATGCCCAATCCATCTCTAGAAAAGGCGTTAAAACACGTCGCCAAATTTGTTTTTTGATTTCACCTAGTAGTAACGGTTCAAAATCGTCGGCAAAAATGTCAATGAATTCAGCCAACATATGGGCGGTTTCTGCGGCAAATAAATCAATGGTCGTCTCGTGATATCCCTCTTTAAAATGTGCTGGTAAAGACCAAGAATATTCCCCACAAATGTCCCAGACTAAGTTTTTAAATAGTTTAAAAGCCGATGCATCATCACGTCTCCACTGTAAATAAAGCCCTAAAGCTACGACTTCTTTTCGACGCTTAAAATAACTAGTTTCGGATTCATGGCGACTTCCTTTTTCAATGAATGCTAAAATGGATTCATATGTGGTTTCTGAGGAAAATGTCCCGCTTGTTAGTATCGTATTTACTTCTTCTTCAATCTCTTTCATAAAGGGTTGGAAATGCTTGTTTGAAAAATCAAGTTTGTTAAATTTCATCTTATCACCTGTTCATATCTTATCAAAAAATGAAAGGAACTTCTAGCCTTTGTGACATAATCTTTTTTTAAAATCGATTATCCCACAAAGGGAGTGAAGTTCCTAATTACTATCTGTTTAACATATCTACCTGCCTGGCATATTATCAACATCTCCAAACATTTCAATCCAAGCTTGCTCACGCTCTGCCATAATGGCTGCTGCGCCTGTTGCTAAGAAAATTGCGTATTCCGCATCAAACATTTCATCAAAATTGTCCTGATTAACATCTGGGCTTGCCACCAATCGATCAAACATTTGGAAAGCAATGTCTTGTAGTGGACCCAGTCTTCCTTCTTCTGCATCAATGGTTCGCACATTAACAGGTCTAAAGATATAGGTATTGTCCATAATGATGTTTAACGTATCAATAATGGAGTCAGGTGCAATGCCAGGATAGGCTAAAGCCGCAGTTCTAAAAGCACGCTCTTGATCAACCAGATCAAACCAAACACCGTTGATTAATGGAATAATATCGAAGTTTCTTGCACCACTCATATTCTGCTCTGGTGGCCAATTCTCACTTGGTAATACGCCAAAGAGTCCGCCATCTAAAATTTCATGATGAACCCCTTCAAAACCAAATTGTAGGAAATCTAATGTTTCTGGTCGGCTCATAAAGTCTAAGTACAGCAATGATGCCATAACCTCTGTATTAGTGTGTGGGAAGAAAATAGAACGGTCATTAAGTCCACCTGTAAATTTTCTATTGACGCCTTCGTCATTTTCAAATGGGAAAATGGCAATCCAGTTAGCATCTGCACCGATGTTTTCACGCATAACTCTTGTCCAACCATCGGCAGGTCTAAAAGGTTGATCCCACATTTGGTTAATAGAACCAACAAGTCCCAAGCGAACCATGTCACCTTCATTAACCCCTTCTGCTAAAACGAAATCTTGATAAATTAAACCTTCATTAAACCAATGGTTGAATGTTCGCATCATTTCACGTGCAGCATATTCATTGGCTAGATAACCAAAGCTTGTGATAAATCGCTCTCTCTCGCTGATGTTTTGCGGAATAAATGAATCGTACACACCTGTTGTTCTTTGAAGTCCTACCACATACTTTGGAATAATATCGTCTGGAGAGATGGTAAGTTGACGATACTCGTACTCCTCCTCAAGTCCTTCCTCTTCATCGGCATGTTGTGTGACAACGCGCCATGTAACATCATTTCCAACACCAGGAAGTTCATCCGCTCTGTCGCGGAAAGCCATCAATGTCGCCTCATACTCCGCAAGTGTTGTAGGAATCGGCAAATCTAGTGCATTTAACCAATCTTCACGGATAAATGTAGCTAAATGGGGAATCCCTAAGTTGGTACGACGTCCTGTAATCGCCCATAACTCCTCTGCTACTGGGTCAAGTTCCCAATAGATATATTCTTCTGTGGCAAGGTCATATACATGTGGTAGCATATGTCCGTACTGTTGAAGCCATGGATATAAATTAACCATACCACCCATGCTACCCATCGTACGTACCATGTTCATATCTTGTGTATAACCGATATCTGGTGCTGTACCAGCTGATAGTCGTACAGAGTGAACACCGCCTTCTCCCCAACGGGTTGTGGTTTCAAATTCCACGCTGACGTTGTGAACTTCTAGCATTTGTTCTTGAATCCAGTGAGCCCAATCAGTATCACTAGTTTCTACCTCATCCAAGCGATTCCAAAGGGCAACAGAGATGTGACGTGTTTCAGTAAAGCGATAATTCCCTTGATCATCCACATACATACCATCCGGAAGCCCCTCAGTAGCCCCTCCACCTCCGCCTCCGCCAGCATTACCACCATTATTGGCTGGCGGCTGAGAATCACTTGTTTCATTGCCATTGTTGCCACAGGCGATTAGTACAAACGCCATTGCTATAAAGCAAACCATTAATAATAAACCTTTCTTTTTCATTCTGTTTCCTCCTTGTATTTAGGTACATCGCATTTTTGCGTTTTGCACCTTTTAGATAAAACTCGATTGCGTTATAAACTCCATTTGTGTCTTACATCCAGTATCACTCTAAAATGCACATATTTTAGCCTTTAATCGCACCAAGCGTTGCACCAGCAACAAAATATTTTTGGATAAATGGATAAACACATAAAATAGGAACTAATGCCACAACAATGCTAGCTCGTTCAAGAATCCGCCCCCATCCAGGAGCCATGGCTGTTGCAGAACCAGGGTCAGCTACATCAACTGATGTGTTTTGTTGGAGAATATGATAAAGCAATAGTTGGACAGGATGCCATTCAGGTGCACCGGTTAAGAAAAATAAAGCATCTTGAAATCCATTCCAACGTCCAACAGCAACCCATAAGCCAATGGTCGCAAAAGAAGGGAGTGACAATGGAACAAATATTTTAAATAGAATCGTCATGGGATTAGCTCCATCAATTTCAGCAGATTCTTTAAGGCTTATAGGAATTCCTAAAAAGAAATTTCGCATAATAATGAGATTGAAGATCGATAGGCTTCCTGGAATGATTAAAACTAGTGGATTATTAATCAAACCTAATTGTCGATTTAAAATAAATGCTGGAATCAACCCTGCTCCAAACATCATCGTGAAGATAAAGTAAAAGGTAATAACCTTACGCCCTTTTAACTCTCGATAAGTAAGAGGAAAAGAGGCCAATACGGTCATAATCAGATTGATAATGACCACGGTTGCCGTTAAAACAACAGTCCAAATCAGTGACCTTACAAATCGACCGTCGCCGATGATATCCAAATAGGATTGTACTTGGAATTCAACAGGAAAAATTCCAATTTCTCCACGCATGAGTGCAGCAGGGCTACTAAACGAAACGGCAATCACATGTAGGAGTGGCAACACACATACAGCTGCTAAAATCAACATGATGGTTGAAATAAGGACATCTCCAATGGTAATTCTTTTTTTGTAATACTTACTTCTTATATTCTTTTTCATCATAGACACACTCCTTTCTACCAAAATCCATCGCCACCTAATTTTCTAACAATCCAGTTCCCTGACAACAACATGATCATTCCAATGGTTGATTGGAACAAGCCTATGGCAGTAGCAAGGGCAAATTGCTGGTTATGAATTCCCCAACGATACACAAATGTTGGAATAACATCTGCAACACCAGATGCACCTCGAACAAAACTATTTTCTAAGGCCATAAATCGGTCTAAAGAAGCACCTAAAATTCCACCTAGTGCTAGCGTGAATAAGATGATAATCGTTGGTCGAATACCTGGAAGTGTGATATGCCACATTTTTCTAAGTCGAGTTGCACCATCAATTTCAGCAGCTTCATAATATTCAGGATTGATGTTTGTAATGGCTGCTAAGTAAATAATAGAGGACCAACCGACAGAACGCCAAATGGAGAACACCATATTGGTGATGACCCAGTTTGTATTGGTTTCCAAAAAGAGGATGCGCTCAAATCCCAAATTTTCAAGCATGATGTTGATAGTTCCAGAATTACTTGATAGTAAAGCTGTCGCTAGTCCACCTACAATAATCCAAGAGATAAAGTGCGGCAAATAAGATAATGTTTGTGTGACCTTTTTAAAGCGCTCAAACTTTAATTCATTAAGTAAGAGTGCCAAAATAATCGGGGCAGGAAAGCCAATTAGTAAATCTAAAAAACTAAACATGAGTGTGTTCCTAATGGCATTTCTAAAAGCGGGCAACACGAAAGCTTCTCTGAAATTATCAAATCCAACCCAAGTCAAGCCTGTAACAGGTGCAATAGTATTGTTCCGCGCAAAGGCACGTACCAAGTGAACCATCGGGATGTAACTGAAAATAAATACAAATACCATAGGGATCAACAACATCAAATACACATTCCAATACTTAGCAAAGTAATTCTTCCAATATGCCGATGTATGTCGTCCTTTTCTTAATTCTACACTTTCCATCTTCTCTATCAACCCTTTCTAATTCTGTTTCAATTCAAATCGATCGTTTCACGCCCAAAGGTCTCCGAATGCTTACGAAACAATCTAATAAATGCAAATGATGTGAAATAAACGTAAATTCCGCCCATAAATATAAGCAATATCGGGACAAAAATCGAAGCCAGAAAAATGGCTAATAGTGTCATCCAATTTGTTAGTGTTGTGAAAAAATTTCGATAACCCATAAATAGACCATATCGGAGGGCTGTGGAAATAGTCACCTCAAAACGCGAGAGGATACAAAAGGCATTTGTTGCTACGAGCATAACATGGAATAAAACAACCCACAGTATAATAGAGACAGGACGATTTAACCAACCCCAATCAAGTTGACCTAGAATATGAAGATTGATCCATAATACAAATACCATCCCAAGCAAAATTAAAAATGTTATAGTCGATTTAACAAAATTTTCTCGAAAACTTTTCAGAAAATTTTTAACAATATAGACATCTTCACCTGAATGTTTTTTTGTACAAACATAGTAAAGTGCAGTCGTTGTAGCTCCCATTGTGATAATGGGCAAACTAAAAAATGTCCACAAAAAGCCAATAAGAAATAAATCACAAATCAACACCCCAAGTTTGTACAGCTTTCCATCTAAGCTTAAAAAACCAGACATGCCACACCTCCTATTTTTTGTCGATCCGAATCATACGCTCTTGGTAATTAATTACATAAGCATCTTCTAGATTTTCAAATGTAGGCACATCATCCCAAAACACTTCACACGTTTTTCCAACAGCACCTAGAACTGCTGATACCAATAAATGATGTCCTGACGAGACGGTCGATTTCAAAGTCGGAATCCCTCCACGATCAAAGTAAATATTCGTATTCGGCTCTGTAAAAACCACTTCTGCGCTTTGCTTCCCAATCAATGCCTGAATGCTACTGATCATTTCAGGTGCTATACTACAAACAGAGCTCTCATCCTGCTGAACCTGAAACCCTAACCCACAGTCAAAAGTAAATCCACCATCAGCTAATGTCAATTCACGATTTGTTTGAATCTCATGGATTCGGACATGCCAAGGGAATAAGGGGATCACATAACTAGTAATTTGCGTATCAGGATAAGGTTGCCAAACAGAGGTTAGGTACTCATCTTTGATATCATAACTTTCAACACCATAGCGACTGCGATAATAACGGCCATTATCAACGCTAACAGCTAATGTATTATCAAATGCCCCTTGACCTAAGCTAAGGACACTTTTTGAAACACTAAAACCAAAGGCGGTGGAGTAAACGAATTTTTCATACTTGGCCTCCACATGGGCATGACCCTCACAATGCTGTCCCATGGTAAACATTTGAACTTGATTCCCAGTCTCGTCCCTTGCTAAAATGGAACGCATCTCTGGAATAAGTAATTGATTTTGAGCCGCGCCAATTTTTTCCTCAGCTTGCCAAAATGGATGATCATCTGGGATGGCTAAAAAGATAAAGCTCTTCAAAGCCCAATAAGGTGACCCATAAGCATTATACCCCTCCGCCATCACTAAATTCCGATAGTAATAACCAATGGTTAACTCACCATTTGCCGAAAAGATGCTTTGCCCAAACCAATGCCGCAGATTTTGTAAACATAAATGCTTTACCTCACCCCACGGTAAAGCTTCGACATCTGCAAAGGCTAATGCGCCCCAAAAAGCGGATTGTGCAAATCGGTATGTTAAACTGCGACCATAAGGCACAGCTACCCCATCGTCAGTGAAGAAATGACGAAAGGAGCTAGCAAATGTAACGGCACGTTCTTTAAATTTACACACATATTGATCTTTATCATCGTCGATGACTTTTACATATATCAAACCATAAAAATGAAAAGCAAACGGGATATAGTAATCAATTTGATCAGGATAACCATCCACATACCAACCTTGATCTAGGTAATAAGAATCAATATCAGCTAAATCTGCTTCAATTTGCGCTTCTGGATAAGGCAACCCACATTGCTTAAAGCCGAGATTAACCAAGATTCTAAAGAATAACCAATTGGTCGGTGGCATGTCATAATGGTTGATCTGTTCTAGCCACTGATAGAGATTTTCACGTTCCGTTTCTGTTAAGACATCCCAAATATGAGCTTTTGCGATACAAAGTCCTGTTCCAATTGAAGCCATCTCCACCATCATTTGGTCTCGATGTGAGATTTTACCCCAGTAAGAGGGATTTTTCGTATCAGTTCCAGCCTTAATTTTGTTTAAGTAAACTTGAAAAACAGTACGATCTCCACCCCCAGCCATTAATGGAACAATCCCCCATAAAGGTCGAAGTAATGCCTCTACTTCTCGAGTCAATTCTCTACAATGAGCGCCACCACTATCGTATTTCAAACCATAAGTCGAAGTTTCAAAATAAGCTTCTAATGGCTTTATTAAATCAACCAACGCTTGTTTTACATCGGCTTTTGATTTGAGCGGATTGTATTTTAATTTTGAATTCGTCATATATGTCACTCCAGTTACCATTTAACGAGTTACCAATAGCTATACCAGCTCTTGTTCATCCTCGTCAGGGCTTCCATGTAAAAATAATCTCCCCAAGTGCAACATTCGTCAACCCCTTTACTTTCAGGTTTTGCATAAACAGCATGTAATAATAAGCCATTTGATTCAGGTACATCCTTAGTTGTATAAGACATCGCTAATGACTGTAAAATTTCTAATGCAGTTTGGTTGTATATTTCTTTTTTAGGATCTGATAGTGGCAATTGTTTACTCAATTCTAGTAATCCACAAACTAAAATGGCTGCTGCTGAGGAATCACGTTCTTCATCGCCCATTGTAAAGTCTAGATCCCAATAACAAACCTTATCTTGTGGCAATCGTTCCAAGAAATAATCTGCTAGTTTTGATGCTGATGCTAGTAGTGTTTCATCACCTGTGTAGAGGTAACTTAAGGTAAACCCATAAACACCCCAAGCTTGTCCACGTGCCCAACAGGAATCATCTGATGCGCCTTGGCATGTTCTGCCATATTTAGGCTCACCTGTAATAGGATCCATATAATAAGTGTGATAGGTGGAATAATCTTCTCTGATGATATATTTCTGTGCTTGTTTAACATGGTTATATGCAGCTTTTTTGTAGGATTCATCTCCCGTTAATTGTGAGGCAACATACAATAGCGGCAGATTCATGTTACAATCAATAATCATTCTACCACGTTCTTCCATGTTGTTTAAATTGCCCCAAGCTTGAATAATCCCTGACTCTGAATGATAGCGCGTCATTAATTCATCTGCTGCTCTGATAACCATTTGCTTAGCATCAACACATCCTGTTTGACGATATGCCGCCACTGCTGATAGGGTGTAGAGAAAGCCGATGTCATGATTGTCGAGTCCAATTTTCTCATCTAAACGTTTTTTGAATTCTCTCATTTGCGCTGAAATAACAGCATCGAACTGTGCATCTTTTGTATATTCTTTTGCCAGCCAAAGTTGCCCGATCCAGAAACTAGCTGTCCAGTAATCATTAACAACTGCTTCATAACGGTTATTAATAGAAGCTGGCGTAGGAACTAATGTTTCAAACTCCACCGTATTTTCACTAATTTTTTTAACAGCTTGCTTTAAAGCTTCTTCAATCCAAATTGCCATTTCCATATGATTTCTCCTCTACTGCCATAAATCGGGCTTATCTGTAAAAATAACCTGATCTTGGATTTTTCCATCCGTTTCAAAAATAATTAGTTCATTTTCACCAAGTCGTAATATCGGACCAGGTACATAAAGCTTCATCTGTGGCCCCACTTCCCAGAAGCGACCTAAATTAAAGCCATTCAAAACAGCAATCCCTTTCCCCCAACCTGTCATATCTAAGAATGTATCTCCTATTTCATCCACTTCAAATTTGAATTGATAAAAGCTCGGAAGACCAACATGCCATTGGCGAGTAAAATCCACCTGATCCAAATTATCCATCGGCAAAGCATACTGCTTCCAACCAGTCTGGAAAGCGCCGTTGATAACAACCCCATCCTGAATACCTTTTGTTTGATGATTCATCTTAACAGAATAATTCACACGTCCCATATTTTCAACCAGAATCCCTAACACGTTAGTTGGTTCTGTTAATTCAAATTGTTCCTTGACTTCCATCTCCAAATCATACTTCACCATAAGTGGTTTCTCATTAATAAAAACATTCGCCCGATCCTTAACACTTACCAAACGAAAATCCTCAATAGGTCGAGCTTCACCAATATCAGATGTATAGTAAACATACCCATATGCCTGCCCTACTACTTCCATGGTTAACGGGTAAGGACTCACTATTTCTTCTGCTAATGTCTCAACCGTTTCGAATAGGGAGACCTTTTCTGTTATTGGAACTTTCCCGTATGCCTTTTTTATAATCTTCATCGACAAAGGTACTTCTGGTATAGTTGTATACTTAGAAATGATTTTTTGAAAAGCCAAATACTTAGGCGTCACATCTCCCCATTCTGTCAGGAGTGCATCATAATCATAAGAAGTCGTGTCAGGAGCTAATTTTTCATAGTAGTTTGCCCCATTCATAAAACCAAAATTGGTACCACCATGGAACATATAAATATTAACCGATCCCTCTTTTAAAATATCGTCAAGAGCTGTGGCTGATGCTTCGATATCGGTTGTGTGGTGCTCATCATCCCCCCATGCATCAAACCACCCAATCCAAAACTCCATAACCATCAATGGTTGTTTCTTTCTATGAAAAACTTCAAGTTTCCGATAATGTTCAGGAATTTTCGATCCACAATTCATGGTCGGTAGTGCCAGTTCAGGAATAGAACCATTGGCTAACATATCATGCCATGGTCCATCTGATGTAACCAAAGGCACGACGACTCCCGCTTCTTTCATAATTCCTGCCAACTCTCTTAAATAGTTCAAATCGTTGGCATAACCCCCATATTCATTCTCAACCTGCATTAAAATAATCGGTCCGCCGTAATCAATTTGTAAATCGACCACCTCTTTTAAGAGTCGCATCATAAATGGTTTAACTTTTGACATATAGATTGGACACGACATACGCAATTTAATATCACGGTTGGTTAAGAGCCAAGATGGCAAGCCACCAAATTCCCATTCCGCGCAGATGTAAGGCGATGGCCTTAAAATCACATACAATTCCAATTCATGAGCGATTTGAATAAATGCCCGTAAATTGCAAATCCCTTCAAAATTAAACGTCCCTTCCTGAGGCTCATGAATATTCCAAGCGACATAAGTCTCAACTGTATTGCAACCCATAGCTTTTAATTTCTCTAATCGGTCACGCCAGTATTCAGGTACTACGCGAAAATAATGAATGGCACCTGAAATAATCTTCAGAGGCTCACCATCCAAATAAAATTCATCCTTAACTAATATTTTTTTCATACATACACACCTTCTCCAAATCCAGTCACTAGCAACAACCACGTTTAGCACTGCTGATACTAATCTTCAATTTTGTCGAGCCCTTTCAAGAAAAGTCTGGTTTATTATATCATAATTCTACATTCGTGTAAATGGTTTTAGTAAAATTTTTTTCCTAAATTCAAAAAGTGCTTCATTTTTAGCTTATATTGTGGTATAATCTAGGACAACAGAACATTGTTGTTATACATTGGAGGCGTACTAAATGACTAAATTAAAAGATATCGCTCATGCAACTGGTTTTTCTATCGCTACCATCTCACGGGTACTAAATCACGACCAAGCTTTCAGTGTTTCAGAAGAAACACGCCTCACTATTTTAAGCGCTGCTGAAAAGCTAAACTATCGCGGTCTAGGATGGCGCCATCAACTTTTAGACAATGGCATCACTGAAGAAAAGTCACATTTAAACATCGGTCTTGCCTACTGGCACTCTGTTGCCAATGAAATTAACGATCCCTATTACCTCTCCATTAGGCTCGCTATTCAAGAATATTGCGACCTGCATCACATCGAACTAAAATTATTTTACTTATTGGAAAACAAGCACGAACAAATCAAAGCCGCTAATTTAGATGGCTTGATAGCATTAGGTAAGTACAGCCCCGCTGAAATTGAACAACTTCACGCTTTAAGTCCCCATTTTATTTTAGTAGATAGCTATTCAAGACATCCTGAAATTGATGTAGTTAATGTTGATCTAGAGGGAGCTACAAAGGATGTCATCGAATACTTAAACAAAGCCGGTATTTCTCAGATCGGCTTTATCGGTGGACTCGAAGCTACATTAGATGATAAAGTCACAATGAACGACATCCGACTCAAAACATTTTTACGCTATGAAAAAGTCAATCACGACACCATTTACCAAGGTGAATTCACCGCAGATGCCGGCTATCAAATCATGTCCAACATCATTCACAATAGCACACTTCAACCTGCCTATATCGTCGCAAGCGACACCATTGCCATTGGTTGCTTAAGGGCTCTCAATGAACATAAAATCAAAATCCCAAATCAAGTATCCATTATTAGCTTCAATAATATTTCTCTTTCACAATACACAACACCTACCTTGACAACCGTCGATCTTAACACTTATCATATCGGGACAACTGCTGTTGAAACGCTATGTGAGCGGATTAAGACTAAAAGGCGCTTGTCTAAGAAGATTTTTATCTCAACTGAATTAATCAAGCGTGAGAGTAGTTTGTAAGTATTTGATCAACACAATATCGAAACCAATTAAAAAAATAACTTGAACTACAAGTCATCTAGAGCATGACTTCATCAAGTTATTTTTTAAATTTAACATTTATTCA